>Ga0310786_10003266_pt1 | contig 23774 bp, 19 predicted proteins | sample AusTroGonzalo_MG_FD_203881 | JGI IMG/M metagenome (GOLD analysis project Ga0310786, IMG submission 203881) | Bovine rumen microbial communities from tropical cattle in Woodstock, Queensland, Australia - Gonzalo_03 (v2) (version 2) | ecosystem: Host-associated > Mammals > Digestive system >...
CCTACTTGAAAAAGTTAATCACTTGTTCCACGATATAGTCCTGCACCTCCTTTGTCATCTCCGTGTGGATAGGCAGCGACAATACGGAATCGGCGCACTCCTTCGCGTTGTTCAGGCTCTCCGCCGCACGGGTGATATGGGCAAAGGCCTCTTGCTCCTGAAGGGGTAAGGGATAGTAAATCATGCTGGGGACATCATGCTCGGCGAGATATTGCTTCAATGCATCCCGCTTTCCCTGGCACACCCTGAGGGTGTATTGGTGATAGACATGAGTGCTGCCCGCGGCCTCGCGCGGGGTCATCAGGAATTTCTCTTCGGGGTCGAAGGACTTGAGTCTTTTCGTGTAATAGGCTGCTGCCTCGTGTCTGGCGTTGCAGTATTGGTCGAGGTGTTGCAGCTTTACGTCCAGCACTGCCGCCTGGAGGGTGTCCAGGCGCGAGTTGCAGCCAATCACCTTGTGGTGATATTTCACCTGCTGCCCGTGGTTGGCAATCATGCGGATTCGTTCCGCCAGCTTGTCGTCGCGGGTGAACAAGGCCCCTCCGTCGCCATAGCAGCCGAGGTTTTTCGACGGGAAGAAGCTGGTACAGCCTATCGTGCCCATGGTGCCGGTCTTGGCCTTGCGTCCGTCGCTGAAGGTGTATTCCGCGCCGATGGCTTGCGCGTTGTCTTCGATGACATGGATGCCTCGCTCTTGCGCGAACTCGAGGATGGGCTCCATGTCGCAGCTTTGACCGAAGAGGTGGACGGGGATGACGGCTCTGGTCTTGGCCGAGAGTCCCCGCTTGATGTTCTCGACGGTCACGTTGAATGTCCGAGGGTCGACATCGACCATCACGGGCACCAGGTTGAGCAATCCGATGACTTCGGCCGACGCGACATAGGTGAATGCCGGGACGATGACTTCGTCGCCGGGTTTCAGGTCCAAGGCCATCAAGGCCATCTGCAGCGCGTCGGTCCCGTTGGCACAGGTGACGGTGTGGCATCCGCCCAGGTACTGGCCGAGGTGTTCGGAAAAGGATTTCACCGCAGGGCCGTTGATGAAGGCGGTGCTGTCGATGACCGCCTGGATGCCCTTGTCGACCTCCTCTTTTATTTTGAGGTATTGACCTTTGAGGTCAACCATTTGTATCTTGTCCATACACAGCAGTGTTAATACTTCATGTCGTCCCAGCCGAAGGGGTGTGGCGCCAGCGGCAGCTTGGCCAACGGGTGGTAGTCGCCTTTCAGTCCGATGGGGGTCGCGTGGCGAATCTCGCTCACGATCTGGATGCAGTTGCGCGCCTCGCTGATGCGGAAGCCGCGGCCGGCCAGTATCTCTTCGTAGCTCTTGGTGTGCAGCTCGGTGAATCCCTGGCTGAATTCGAACTCGTCGCCGTCGATCATGATGGTGCGGTAGGTCTTCTTCTCGCCCTGTACGGCGTTGGGGGGCAGGCAGGCCGCGTTGATGCTCAGGAAGTAGCGCACCCTGGCCCGTTGCAGCCGCAGGAATCCCGCCACGCGGTCGTGGCTCATCACATGCACGGTGTTCTCCTGCACAGGCCCGAATATCCACTGCAGCATGTCGTAGAAATGCACGCCGATGTTCGTCGCCACTCCGCCGCTCTTGTGCACGTCGCCTTTCCACGACGAGTAGTACCACTTGCCCCGGGAGGTGATGTAAGTGAGGTCCACGTCGTAGACTTTGTCCTTGGGCCCTTGGTCGACCCGTTTCTTCAACGCAACTATCGAGTCGTGCAGGCGCAGCTGCAGGATGGTGTAGGCTTCGTGCCCGGTCGCTTTTTCCAGCTCCACGAGGTTGTCGATGTTGTAGGGGTTCAGTACCAGCGGCTTCTCGCAGATGACGTTGCAGCCCAGCCGCAGGCCGTAGCGGATGAAGGCGTCGTGGGTGTAGTTGGGGGTGCAGATGGAGAGCCACTGGAGGGGGCGGTCCGTCTGCTGCTGCTTCGAGCAGAAGCGGTCGAATTGTTCCTGTTCGGTGAAGAACGAGCAGTCGGGGAAGGAACTGTCGAGTCGGCCCACGCTGTCGAATTTGTCGTAGGCAGCCAACAGGTCGTTGCCGGTGTCGGCAATGGCCTTCAAATGTCGTGGGGCGATATATCCCGCCGCTCCGATAAGTGCAAAATTGGACATTCAGCTTGGTGGTTTAAGGGTTTAAGGGTTTAAGGGTTTAAGGGTTTAAGGGTTTAAGGGTTTAATAGTTTAATAGTTCAGAGTCTTCCGTCGACCAGTTCGCGCGGCATGATAGCCTTCACGTCGAAAATCACGTGGTTTTTCTCCAGCAGCTGGTCGAAGTCTATTTCCATTTCGCGGAATTGACGGTGTGCCACTGCCACGATGGCCGCGTGGTACTTGTCCTTTGGCAGTTCGTTGACGATGTCGATGCCGTATTCGTGTTTCACCCGCTCGGGCGATGCCCAGGGGTCGAAAACGGTGATGTCGGCGTTGTATTCCTGTAGGGCGTGGTAGATGTCTATCACGCGGGTGTTGCGCACATCGGGGCAGTTCTCCTTGAAGGTGAAGCCCATGATGATAATCTTCGCCCCCAGCACCTGGATGCCTTTTTTCAGCATCAGTTTGATGGTCTGGTTCGCCACGTAGGCACCCATGCCATCGTTCATCCGGCGTCCCGCGAGGATAATCTCGGGGTTGTAGCCCAGCCGTTGCGCACACTGTGCCAGATAGTAGGGGTCGACCGAGATGCAGTGGCCGCCCACCAGGCCGGGATTCATCTTGATGAAGTTCCATTTGGTGCCTGCAGCCTCCAGCACGTCGTAGGTGTCGATGCCCATCAGGGTGAATATCTTCGACAACTCGTTGACGAAGGCTATGTTGATGTCTCGCTGGCTGTTCTCGATGACCTTTGCCGCTTCGGCTACCTTCATGCTCGGGGCCTTGTGCGTGCCGTTCACCAGCACCGCGTTGTACACACGGTCCACCAGGTCGGCGATTTCGGGGGTGGAACCCGAGGTGATTTTCAGTATCTTCTCCACGGTGTGCACCTTGTCGCCCGGGTTGATACGCTCGGGGCTGTAGCCCGCAAAAAAGTCCTTGTTGTACTTCAATCCCGAGACTTTCTCCACCACCGGGATGCATTCGTCCTCGGTCACGCCGGGGTAGACGGTCGACTCGTACACCACGACGTCGCCCTTTCCAATCACTTTGCCCACCACCTCGCTGGCGCCGTACAGTGGCGTCAGGTCGGGGTTGTTGTTCCTGTCGACGGGGGTCGGTACCGCCACCACATAGAAATTACATCCCTTGATGTCGTCGAGGTTCGTGGTGCAGCGGAAGCCGTGCTTATGAAGAGCCTCTTGCAGCAGCTCGTCTTTCACCTCCAGCGTCGCATCGTGCCCTTTCATCAGGGCGTCGACGCGCGACGGGTTCATGTCGTAGCCTGTCGTGGGGAATTTTGTGGAGAATAATCTCGCCAAGGGTAGTCCCACATAACCTAAACCAATGACGGCAATACGGATGTCTTTAATATCCATAGATGATTTTTGTTTTATTAATATGGCGCAGTATATCAACTGCTTATTTGCTCAACTGTTTGTCTATATATAGATTATTACAATGCAAAAATACAAAAAAAAATGTGTATACAAAAAAAAGTTGTAATTTTGCAGCGTGTAAACAAACCCGTTATTGCCATGTATTATCTAGTTGCAACCGTCGCAATCATTGCACTCGAGCTTCTTTACTTCTTTGTGGCCAAGAAGTTTCATATCGTGGACCGCCCCAACGAACGCAGTTCGCATCACCGCGTGGTGCTGCTGGGAGCGGGAATTATTTTCTATCTCGCGATGCTGCTCTATGCGCTTACGCACGGGATGGCCTATCCTTATTTTATCTTGGGCCTGTCGGCGTTGGCTGTGGTGAGTTATGTGGACGACCTGCGCCCGCTGCCGTCGTGGCTGCGCCTGCTGACGCAGTTCGGCGCTATTTTGCTGAGTTTCTGGGCGGACATCCACGCTGTCGAGCTGTGGCAGATGGTGTTGTTCGTGGTCGTCTTTGCGGGTATCCTGAATGTCTATAATTTCATGGACGGCATCAACGGGATGCTGGCTGCCTATTCGTTTGTGGTGGTGGGGACATTCGGCTATATCGATTTGTTCCAGCACCGTTTTATCGAGCTCGAATTTATCGCCACCCTGATGATTGCCATTGTGGTGTTCGGCTTTTTCAATTTCCGTACCAAGGCACGCTGTTTTTCGGGCGATGTGGGAAGTATCTCGATGGGGTTGATTATCCTTTTCCTGGTGGTGCGCTATACCAACGCGGTGTCCATGCCGGGCATGAATGTCAGTCGGTTGTGCTTTATCATTGTCTTCCTTGCCGACGGACTGTTGACCATCGCAAAGCGTTTTCTTTCGGGGCGCAATATCCTGGAGGCGCACCGTGAACATGCGTATGAGACGATGGTGAACGAGCTCCACATCCCCCATCTGTATGTTTCCGGGGACTATGCCGCGCTGCAGCTGCTGATTAATGTCGGCTATCTGCTTGTCGCCGACAAGAATCTGTATACGTTGATGGTGGCGTTTCTGCTCGTGTTGGCGTACGGTTTGTTTTTCTTCTTCTGCAACAGGAGACTCAAGACCCTGTAATCATTCCCCGCGCCAAATCATCTTTCCGTGTCGGTCGAGGTAGCCGATGATGATTCGTTCGCCTTCCTGGTCGGAATAGGAGGACCATTCGATTTTGGAGAGGCCGCGTGAGTAGTTGGAGGCTGCACTGCAGTGGAGGGTGAAGCGTATCTTCCCGGAGCGGTCGAGGTAGCCCCACAGACCTGAGCCGTAGTCCAGTCTTACGGTGGCCACCCCTTGGCGGAAGCCTTCGGAATAGTCGTATCGGGGTGCGATTACATATTCTCCGTTCTTGTCGATGAATCCGTAGAGGCCGTCGACCAAGACCGCGGCAAGTCCTTCGGAGAAGTTGTAGGCCCATCCGAACTGGGGTTCAATGACCATCTGGCCTTGTGGGTTGATGTAGCCGAAGAAGCCGTCGAGTTTTACTGAGGCGAGTCCCTCGGAGAAGTCTTCGGCATAACTATACTGAGGGCTGATGACGAAGGTTCCGACGGTGTCGATGTAGCCCCAGAGGTCGCCTGTTCTTACTTTGGCGAGTCCCTCGGAGAAGGACCGTGCGATGTCGAATTGGGGTTGGATGACGAGGGCGCCGGAGTGGTCGATGAAGCCCCATTTGCCGTGGGGACCGCCGGTGTTTACGGCAGCGAGTCCTTGGCGGAAGCTCAAGGCGTCGCTGTATTGGGCTTGGATAACGAGGGTGCCGGAGGTGTCGATGTAGCCCCAGCGGTTGTCGATTCTTACGCGAGCCAGTCCTTCGCTGAAGTTCTCGGCCCAGTCGAATTGGGGTTGGATGACGAGGGTGCCAGCGGTGTCGACATAGCCCCAATGGCGGATGTCGAATGTGACGGGGGCGAGTCCTTCGGAGAATTCGCGTGCATCGGTGAACTGGGGTGTGATAACCATTCGCCCGGTGGTGTCGATGTAGCCGTAGAGTCCGTCGATTTCGACGGGGAAGAGAGGGATGGTGCGGAGGGGCTCCGTTGCCAGAGAGGGGAAGGGCAGGAGCGCCGCCGTCAGGGCGATGAGCACCAGAGCTATCCGTTTCATTTCTTTTTCTTTTTTGTTGTCCCCTGTTTTTCACGGAGGCGGGAATGTCCCTTGGATTTGCCGGTCTTGTGTCCGTCGCCTTTGTGAGGTTCGGGGTAGGTGTTTTTTTCTTCTTCGACGAGCTCGAAGTCGATTTGTTTTTTGCGGAGGTCCACTTTCTTCACACGGATATGGACAGGGTGGCCGAGTTTGTAGGAGCGTCCATGTCGGCGGCCGATGACCTGGTAGTTGTCTTCGTCGAGCATGTAGTAGTCGTCTTTGAGGCTTCCGATGGGTATCATGCCCTCGCACTTGTTGCCTTCGATTTCGGCGTAGAGGCCCCATTTGCTGACGCCGCTGATAAGTGCGGGGAAGACCTGTCCCAGTTTGTCGGCCAGGAATTCGGCCTGCTTGTACTTCACGCTGGTACGTTCGGCGTCGGCGGCTTTCTTCTCCATCACGGAGCAGTGGCGGCAGTAGTCTTCGTATTCGTCGGCGTTGACCGATTTGCCGTCGTGCAGGTATAGGTCGAGCAGGCGGTGCACCATGAGGTCGGGGTAGCGGCGAATGGGCGAGGTGAAGTGGGTGTAGTAGGGGAAGGCAAGTCCGTAGTGGCCGATGTTCTCGGTGCTGTAGTAGGCCTTGCTCATGGTGCGGATGGCGATGGTGTCGACCATGTGCTCTTCGCCGCGGCCGGCGATGTTCTCGAAGAGACGGTTGTAGCTGTCGGCAAGGGCCTTGCGACTACTGGTCTTCATGCTGAATCCGAGTTTGGCGACAAACTCGACGAAGGTGTTGAGCTTCTCGGGATTGGGCTCGTCGTGAACCCTATACACAAAGGTCAACGGGTCTACATGTCTACGAGTCAACGAGTTCTTGCTGACTTGTTGACTTGTTGACTTTCCCACCCATTCGGCGACGCTGCGGTTGGCCAGGAGCATGAATTCTTCGATGAGCCAGTTGGCCTCTTTGCTCTCTTTGATGTAGACGCCGATGGGCTTGGCGTTTTCGTCGAGTTGGAACTTCACCTCTTGTGTTTCGAAGTTGATGGCACCGTCCTTGTAGCGTGCCGAGCGGAGGATGGTGGCCAAAGAATGTAACTTCAATATTGCCTCTCTGATTTGTTGACTTGTTGACTCGTTGGCTTGTTGACTTGTTGACTCGTTGACTCGTTGACTTGTTGACTTGTTGACTTGTTGACTTTCGATTATCTCCTGCGCCTCTTCGTAGGCCATTCGGCGATCGCTTCGGATGACGGTTTTGCCCATCCATGTTTTGCGGACTTTGGCTTTGCTGTCCATCTCCATGACGACGCTGAAGCACAATTTTTCTTCGTCCTGCCGCAGGGAGCAGACTTCGTTGCAAAGCTTTTCGGGGAGCATGGGGATGGTGCGGTCCACCAGATACACGCTGGTGCCGCGTTCGTAGGCTTCGCGGTCGATGGCGGAGCCAGGCTTTACATAATAGGATACGTCGGCGATATGCACGCCTACCTCGACGAGGCCGTTGCCCAGTTCACGGAAACTGAGGGCGTCGTCAAAGTCTTTGGCGTCGGCGGGGTCGATGGTGAAGGTGGTGATGTCGCGGAAATCGCGTCGTGTGGATATCTCTTTCTTGGTGGGTTTGCGTATTTTCTTGGCTTCCTCTTCGACCTCTTTGGGAAAGTCGAGCGGAAAGTCGTATTCGGCGAGGATGCTCTGCATTTCGACATTGTTGTCGCCGGGTTTTCCAAGCCGTTTGATGACGCGTCCCACGGGGTTGTTCATCCTTTCGGGCCAGTCAGTCATCTCCACCAGTACTTTCTCGCCGTTCTCGGCACCGCCGAGGTCGTCGATGTGGATGAAGATGTCGACCTGCATGGTGCGGCTGTCGCTGACCAGGAAAGCGAAGCGTTCCTGCTTCTGGATGACGCCCACGAAGCGCGTCTTTGCCCGTTTGATGATTTCCACCACCTGCCCTTCGGGCTTGTGCATCTTGCGTTGGGGGAACATCAGCACCTTGACGGTGTCGCCATGCAGGGCGTGGTGGGTGTTGTTGGGGGCAATCTGAATGTCCTCGCGACCTTCCTCGTCGGGAATCACATAGGCTTTCCCGCCCTGTTTCATGTCGATGGTGCCTGTGACGTAGTTGCGTGGCAGCAGGTCGTCGTTGATGGACTTGGGATTGATTTTGTATTTCCCTTTATGGTCGTCTTCCACGAGGTGCTTCTCTTCGGCGAGTTGCTGCATGGTGCGTATCACCTCCTGCCGCTCGGCCTTGCTGTTGGCGCCGATGCGTGAGGCAATCTGCTTGTGGTTGTAGGCGTCGAAGGGGTTGTTGGCGAAGACTTTTAATATTGTTTTGGCTAATTGTTCATTCATAATAGATTCATTCTTTTAAGTAATGCTTTGTTGTCGGGTTCGCGGCCCATGAAATTCTTGAAGAGCACGGCGGGGTGCCCGGTGCCGCCGCGTGAGAGGATTTCGTGGCGGAAACGGTCGGCGGTGTCGTGGTTGAAGATGCCCTCCGCTTTGAAGCGGCTGAAGATGTCGGCGTCGAGTACCTCGGCCCATTTGTAACCGTAGTAGCCACTGGCATATCCGCCGCCGAAGATGTGGCTGAAGTTGGTGGCGGTACAGCATCCCGGGACGCGGGGGAGGAGGTCGGTCATGGCCGAAGCCTCTATGTCTTCGGCCTTGAAAGGTGAAAGGTGAGAGGTGAAAGGTGGAAGGTGAGGGCTATTGGGTGTTTCACCTTTCACCTTTAACCTTTCACCTTCGAGGGTGTGGAAGGCGATGTCGGTGTAGCCTAGGTTGAGCTGCCGCAGGCAGAGCCATCCGGCCAGGTGGTTCTGGGCGGCGCGGATTTTGTCGATATACTCCGTCGGCAAAGGCTCGCCAGTCTGCCAGTGGCGGGCAAAAGTGACGAGAAAATCAGGCTCGTAGCACCAGTTCTCCATTACCTGCGACGGCATCTCCACGAAGTCACGCTTGACGTTGGTGCCGCTGAGACTTTCGTACTGCACCTCGCTGAGCATTCCGTGCATCGCATGTCCCATCTCGTGCATGAAGGTCTCTACCTCGCTGAAACGGAGCAAGGCAGGAGTGTCTGCGGTGGGTTTGGAGAAGTTGCAGACTACCTGTATCTGAGGCCGCACGGCACCGTACTGTCCGCGGAACTCGGTCATCCAGGCACCGCTGCGTTTTGATTCACGCGGGTGCATGTCGAGGTAGAGCAGCCCCATCTCGCGCCCGCCGTCCATCACGCGGAATACCCGCACCTCCTTGTGGTAGACAGGCACGCTGGCGTCTTCCTCGAACCGCAGGCCGTACAGGCGGCCATAAAGATCGAAGATGCCCTGACGGACAGCCTCGAGGGGGAAGTACGGACGCAAAGCCTCGCTGTCGAAGTCGTAGCGCTGCTGCTTGAGCTTTTCAGACAGATAGCTGACATCCCACGGCATGATATCGCAATCAGAGCTATCGGAACAAACAAATATTTCTGATAGTTCTTTTAGTTCTGAGTGGGCTTTAGGTAGCACGGCGGCCTTGAGGTCGTCCATGAAACGGCGCAGATTGGGGAGGCTTTGTACCATGCGGTCCTCGAGCACATAGTCGCAGTAGGTGTCGTAGCCTAGCAGCCGAGCCTGCTCGGCGCGTTTTTGCACGATGCGGCGGATGACCTCGTTGTTGTCGTGTTCGTTGCCCCTGCCGCCGATGGAACCGTAGGCGCGGTACATCTTCTCACGCAGGTCGCGGCGGCCGCTGTAGGTCATGAATGGGATATAGCTCGGGGCGGCAAGGGTGAACAGCCACCCTTCGAGTCCGCGGCTCCGTGCCTCCTCGCGGGCGGCGGTACGCACGGCCTCGGGCAACCCTTCAAGGTCGGCCTCGTCGGTGAGGTGCAGGGTCCAGCTGTTGAGGTCGGCGAGGGCGTTCTGGCTGAAGCGCAGCTTCAACTCGCTGAGCTCTTCCTCGTTCTGTTTGTAGCGTTTGCGTTCCTCGGGCGGTAGCGCCACACCGTGGCGACGGAAGGCTTTGAGGGTGTTCTCGAGGAGCGTCTTCTTTTCGGAATACCCAGAGCGCTCAAAGTATTCGGAATTTTCAGAAACTTTTTTTACTCTCTCGTACAGCCGCTGGTCGGTCATCACCTTCATGCTGAAGCGTGTCATCTCGGGCTCCATTCTCATGACCACCTCCTGCAGTTCGTCGCTGGTGCAGCACTCGTTGAGGTTTAGCATGATGGCACCGATACGGTCGAGCCGTCGAGAAGCGCATTCCAATGCCTCCACGGTGTTCTCGAATGTGGGCTCGTCTGCCGAGGTGGCGACAGCCTCCACATTCCGCTCCGCCTCCTCGATGGCGGCGTGGATAGCGGGTTCATAGTCTTCGGTCTTTATCTTGTCGAAGGGAGGAAACTCCCAATCTTGCAACAGAATATTCTCCATAATCATTTTCTATAACGTGGATTGTGACGATTTATTATGTCTCCCCGCCACTGCCACGGTCATTCCCCGCTTAAAGATATTGCCGCACGACGTATTAACACCGCCTGTACTTCAACGGTTCTTCAATCAAAATTGAAAAACAAACGGAGAACAGATGGCCAACAATCGTCCAACAGACGGACCCATCGCTGCCTTGCTGTTGACGGAGGAGGGATTGATTGCCCGGATTTGGAGAAAAAGTTTTTTTTGCATGTTGTTTTTATTTTGTATTTTTGCCGTCGGTTTGGTCGCCCGTCGAGGGTGCCAAGAGGGAAGCCGGTGCAAGTCCGGCGCAGTCCCGCTGCTGTAAGCTCTATCGCTGAAGCCCAATCTGTTAAGTCACTGTATGTCGCCATAGACACATGGGAAGACAGGGTGGAGGAGAGCAAGCCAGAAGACCTGCCAAACCACGAAAATCGGTACCGCTTTCGAGGAAAAAGCACTCCGGTGACAGACGGTTCGGCCGCCTTTTTGTTCCCGTTATGCGAAATCCCCCCGTTCCCGGTATTGATATTGGAAAATGAAAGTATTAACAACTTAAAACAGTATCAATTATGGTAAAAAAAGTATTAACTTTGACTTTAGGCCTGCTGCTTTCAGTGGGCGCAATGGCACAGTGGGGTGCTGTGAATCCCACCGTTCCGCAGGAAAAAGTCCAGTTCTGGACGGGCACCGGTAGTAACCGTGCGGTTGTTGCCATCACTTGGGTGGATGAAGAGTCCAGCGTGGGTATTGTATGGGGTGTGCAGTGGAATGGCGGCAATCTCGCTCTGACTGCTGTCATGGACACTATCGCCGCCTATGATTCGCGTCTCACCATTGATTGGAACAGCACTCACAGTTACATCAACAACCTTACTTATACCGAAGATGGGGCCACTATGACTGCTCCGATAGTTCCCGGTTTTGGTGCCGCCTATTGGTTCTATAACTGGAAGGATGCTACTACAGACACTATCAATTTCTCGGAGGGTGTGACGGGTGACATGATTGGTAACGGTGATTTCGTGGACTGGATTACCATGGATACAGGCGATTATTCTTCGCAGCCTGCCGACATGATTGTCACGGCCGATGATCCTAATGCTGTCGTGCCAGAGGAATCGACCTTCAATGCCGACAACATTATCTACTGGGTGGGTGAAGGAAGCAAACAGGCAGTTCTGGCTGTCAACTGGGCTGACACAGCCTTGGCATGGGGCTACCGCTTCGATGGCACCAAGAGCGTTGCCGATATGATGGATGCTATTGCCGCCGCCGATCCCCGTTTCATTGTTGAGACAGATGAATATGGCCTCGTCGACATCCTCTTTATAGTTGCTCCTGGTGACACCCTGCGCAAACAGGCTGGCAGCTGGTGGGAAAGCTTGAACAACGGTGCGTCTGATGCCGGTATGGGTGAGTCGCTGGAGAATGGAGACTTCCATAAATGGGCTGAGCCTAGCGCTGGTACGTTGGTTGGGAGCGTTTACTTGGCTTTTTATAATTACTGGATGGACTTATACATTTATGAGATGCCGATCCATGCTGTCAGTGTGCCTCAGAACGCGGGCGTTCTCGGTGTTGAAGCTATCAGCATGAGTGTCTATCCCAACCCGGTGGCTGACTATTTGACCATCAGTGGTGTCAACGGAGACGCCGTGCTTTATGACATGCGCGGCAGTGTGGTGGCAAGCTTCCGCATCAGCGGTGTTGAGACCCGTGTCAACCTCAGTACTCTCGCAGGTGGCACCTATATGCTCCGTGTGGGCGAGGCTACGGCCAAAGTGGTGGTGAAACGTTAATTAATTCGTTAATTTGTTAACTCGTTAATTCGTTAGTCATTGGCACCGCCCGACTCACGAAATTACGAAATTACGAATTCACGAATTCTCACATTCACGAAATTACGAAATTACACATTCACACGTTAAATGAAGACCCGTTTTTTGACCTTTGCAGCGATACTGCTGACTGTTGTCTTTGCCTGTAAAAAGACCGATGAACCGGTGACGCCGGACACGCTGCCCGACAACCCCCTGCCGGAGAATTCCTTTTGCGGTGCTGTGGGCACCGAAGGCTGCACAGCCATCGCCTACGACAGTAGCATTATCGCTGCCTGGGCCACGGGTTGCACCGTGGTACGCGGACCGGTGGACATTATCAATCCTGACGGTCCAAAAGTGCGCTACGGCAACGAAACAATGGGTACAGGTCCCGCATCGACCAACACCCAGCGCGCAGTCAGTCTGGGTGATGGCGGCATGGCCACCCTCACCTTTGCCGAGCCTATCCGCAATGTGCCTGGCTATGATTTCGCCGTGTTCGAGAATTCGTTCAACGACAGTTTCCTTGAACTGGCTTTTGTCGAGGTGAGCACCGACGGAGAGCGCTTCGTGCGTTTCCCTGCCACCTCGCTCACCCCCTTCGAAGTGCAGACGGGGACCAACGGAAGCACCGACCCCACGAAACTCAACAACTTGGCCGGCAAGTACCGTGTAGGCTACGGCACCCCGTTCGACTTGGAGGAACTGCGCGACAGCACCGGTATTGACATAGACAATATCAACTACGTCCGTGTGGTGGACGTGGTGGGTACCGTCGAACCGCAGTATGCCACCCGCGACGCCTACGGCCATATCGTCAACGACCCCTATCCCACGCGCGACACTGTATGGGCCAGCGGTGGGTTCGACCTGACCGGCGTGGCTGTGCTCAAAGCCCCGTCGGCCAAAGGCGGAGCACGTTGAGAGGCTTCCCATTTTAACATTATTTACGAAGCGCCTGAATACTAATGTCAGGCGTTCGTCGTTATGTAGGCAGCCACGATTAGGCGTGGTGGGTTTTGAATAATAACAAAAAAACAACGCATAGACATGAAGAAAATCGTTTTGACATTGGTTCTGGCCGCTGCGGCCTTCACGGTCGTTTCGTGCAACCAGAAAGAAATTGATGCCCGTCAGGCGCAGATTGATTCGCTGCAGGGTATCGTGGATGCCAAGGATGCCGAAATCGACGGCTTGTTTGAAATGCTCAATGAAATCGAGGACAATCTGTCGATGATTAACTCGAAGTATACCAGCGTGCAGGAAATGCGCCGCAACACTACCGAAGGCAGCGTCAGCCAGAAACAGCAGATTACCGACCAGATGGTCTCAATCGAGAACATGATGGCCGACAACAAGAAGAAAATCGCCCAACTCAGCGCGCAGGTGGGCAACCTTAACAAGAAGAACGCCGACTTGGCCGCCTACATCACCAAGCTCGAAGAGCGTTCGCAGGCACAGGAACAGCAGATCGCCGAACTGCTGGCCGAGTTGGAGAACAGCAAGGTGGTTATCAAAGGCCTCAGCAAGGATGTGAGCGACCTTACCGCTTCGAACCAGGAGAAGGACAACTATATCGCCCGCCAGATGGCCGACGCCAATCGCGCCTGGTTTATCGTCGGAAACTACAGCGAGTTGAAGGAAGCTGGTATCGTCAACAAGTCGGGTGGTTTTATCGGCATTGGCCGTAAACAGGGCACCGTGGCTGACATGAACACCGAGCTCTTTACCCAGATTGACCGTACCAAGGTGACCACCATCGCCATCGGTCAGAAGAAGGCCGTCGTCATTTCGCAGCACCCCGATAACAGCTACGAACTCGTGGCCGACGAGGAGGATGCTTCGGTGACCGCCTATTTGCGCATCCTCAATCCCACCCAGTTCTGGAAATACACTGACTATCTCGTTGTCTCGACCAAGTGAAGCACAACCGCGTACTGATTGTCTATACCGGTGGTACCATCGGTATGGTGCAGGACGAGAACGGGTCTCTGCACCCCTTTGCGCTGGACCGTATTTATGATGCGGTGCCGCAACTGCGCGCCTGCAGTTATGGCATTGACTCGGTGACGCTCGACAACATTATCGATTCCAGCAATATGACCCCTTCGTTGTGGGTCGACATTGCCGATATTATCGAACGGGAGTATGAGCGATACGACGGCTTTGTGGTGCTTCACGGCACCGATACTATGGCTTACACGGCCTCGGCGTTGAGTTTTATGTTCAAGAATTTGGGCAAGCCCATAGTCTTCACCGGTAGCCAGCTGCCGCTGGGAATGCTGCGCTCCGACGGCCGCGAGAATATCATTTGCGCGCTTGAGATTGCTTCCACCCGGTTGGTGACTATCCCTGAGGTGTGCATCTTCTTTGAGAGCCACCTCTATCGAGGAAACCGCAGTACCAAGATTAACGCGGAAAACTTCGACGCTTTCGAGTCGTATAACTATCCCTCGCTGGCCAAGGCCGGTATCAACATCACCTTCAAGGAGCACCTCTTCCTGCCGATTCCCACTGAACCGTTGCAGGTGCGCAAGAAGTTTGACACGCGTGTGGCAATCTTGAAACTCTTCCCCGGCATAGGTCCCGAAGTGGTCAATGCCGTGCTGAACACGCCGGAGTTGCAAGGAGTGGTTATAGAGACCTACGGCTCCGGAAACGCTCCTACCGACGAATGGTTTATCTCGGCGCTCGACGACGCTATTCGTCGCGGCATTATCATTCTGAACGTCACGCAGTGCAAGGCTGGTGCTGTGAAGATGCGCCAGTATGCCGCCAGTTGCGACATGGACCGTATCGGTGTCATCGGTGCCCGTGACATTACCATCGAGGCCGCTATCGCCAAGATGATGTGTCTGCTGGGTGAGTATCCCGACGACAAGGAGCATGTCAAGATGCGCCTCAGCCAGTCGCTCCGCGGAGAAATCACGGAATAACGGAATGAACAGCAACAAAAAGAAAAGACAAGAAACGGCAAAAAGAGGCTCCCTCGTTGTCCTTTCTTGCCTTTTCCTTTTGTTGGTTATGCCTTTGGTGGTACTGGGGCAGGGGCAGACAGGCAATCTGGGACAGTTCGACCGACGTCTGCTGCACTACGGTATTCAGGTGGGCTATACGCAGTCCAAGTTCGACCTACATTTCACCGAGGACAACGTCCTGCGCCAAAGTCTACAGGGCACGACCTCCTACTATGCTCCGGGTTTCCATATTGCCGTGATAGGCGACATGCGCCTGAACCGATGGATGAACCTGCGTCTGTTGCCCGGTGTGACGCTTGTTACACGTGAGGTGAGCTATGCCTGGGAAAACGGCTACCTGGCCACCCACCGCCTCGCCGAGCGCAGTCGTAATGTGGAATCGGTCTATGGCGACATACCGCTGGAGATTAAATTCCGTTCGGTCCGCTATGGCAACTTCCGGCCGTATGTCACCGCCGGTGGCAGTTATGGCTTCGACTTTGCCTCGTTGCGTAAGAACCGAAATGAAACCAATGAAAGCATCGTGCGTCTGCTGCCCAGTGATTTGCGCTATACCATGGGTGTGGGGTTCGATGTCTTCCTGCGCTATGTGAAGTTCGCTATTGAACTGAAGATGAATTTTGGGATACTGAACCTCAAGGTAGAGGATCCTGATGTCTACATACGTGCGTTCGACGACCTCCATAGCCGCACGTTTATGCTCAGTTTTACTTTCGAAGGCTGAAAACCTCTACGACAGGATGTCGTCACGGTTTCAGCATTTCGGCGCAGCGGATGCCGTCGAGTGCCGAAGAGACGATGCCTCCGGCGTAACCGGCGCCTTCGCCGCAAGGATACAACCCCTGTAGCTGTGGATGCTGCAGGGTTTCTTTGTCGCGCGGAATGCGTACCGGCGATGAGGTTCGGCTCTCTACAGCCAGCAGCATGGCGTCCTCGGTGATGAATCCGCGCATCTTATGGTCGAAGTCCTTGAACCCTTGTATCAAACTGTCGACAACGAATTTCGGCAGCAGCTCATGTAGCGGTGCGCTAGCCACGTCGCCCATGTAACCAGTTTTGTTGAGCCTCGAGGAGGAATGACGCTGCAGGAAGTCTACCAGCCGTTGCGCAGGAGCGTTGATGGCGTCTCCACCTGCATGGAACATACGTTGTTCCACCTGCATCTGGAACTCCAGCAAGGCCAGTGGTGACAGCAATTCTTCATTCCTCATTCCTAATTCCTCATTTAGATTCACGGTGACGGCAATGCCGCTGTTGGCAAATGGCGAGTTACGGCGTGAGTTGCTCATGCCGTTTACCACCTGTTGTCCTTCCCCGGTGGCAGCCGGCACAATGACGCCGCCGGGACACATGCAGAACGAGAAGACCCCGTGCCCGCAGGCTTGTGTGGTGAGGCTGTAGGCCGCCGGAGGCAGGTATTTCGAATAGTTCTTGCCGTGATATTGTATCTCGTTGATAAGCGCTTGCGGATGCTCCACACGAACCCCGAGGGCAAAGGGTTTGGCCTCCAGCAACCAGCCGTGGTCATGGAACAGGGAATAGATGTCGCGAGCAGAATGGCCGGTGGCCAGGATGACGGCACTGCCGTCTATGTGGTTGCCGTGCTGGTCGACTACTCCGTGCACTCGCCCGTCTTTGACAATCAGGTCGGCAACTCGGGTGTTGAAGTGGTATTCTCCACCGTGTTCGACGAGGGTAGTCCGCATATTGCTGATGATGCCGCTGAGGCGGTCGGTGCCGATATGGGCATGGACGTCGAGCATAATGTCGGGGTCGGCTCCATGGTCAACGAGGGTGCGCAGCACCGCCCCCACGTCGCCGCGTTTGGTGGAGCGTGTATAGAGTTTTCCGTCGCTGTAAGTGCCGGCACCACCCTCGCCAAAACACCAGTTGCTGTCGGGGTTGACGCTTTTCTCACGTGTGAGGGTGGCGATGTCGTATTTGCGTTCCTCCACAGGCTTGCCTCGTTCCACGATGACGGGACGCATGCCCAGTTCGAGGCAGCGAAGTGCCGCAAAAAGACCGGCAGGACCCGCCCCCACGATAATCACCCTTGGGGCGGAAGAGGTCAGATGGGTTAGATTAGTCTGACTAGTCTGGCTAGTTTGTCCAAGGCTTATCTCTGTATGGTATACGATATTGCGTCGGCGGCAGTCGAGTGTGCGACGGGTAACATGCAGTTCCTCCAGGCTATCAACGCCGACACCCAAGTGTCGGGCCACTGCCCGCCGCATCTGTTCCGGCACGTGGTATTCCTCCGGGGAGAGGTCTATGTTGACGGTCTTCATAACAAAAAACAAAAACGTCATTCGCCTATTTTTATTTTGTCTTGTTGCACAATATGTTGGAATAAATGCCGTTTTCTCTCCGATGAATTTCGAGCTTAAGTCGGACTTTGCCCCCATGGGCGACCAGCCGGAGGCCATCCGCCAACTGGTGGAAGGTGTGCGCAGTGGTCAACGGGCACAGGTGCTGCAAGGTGTAACAGGGTCGGGAAAGACCTTCACGGTGGCCAATGTCATCCAGCAGTTGGGGCGCCCCACGCTGGTGCTGAGTCACAACAAGACGCTGGCAGCACAGCTTTACGGCGAGTTCAAACAGTTCTTCCCGAACAACGCTGTGGAGTATTTCGTCTCCTATTACGACTATTACCAGCCCGAGGCTTATATCCCCGCCACCAATACTTATATTGAGAAGGACCTGCAAATCAACGACGAACTGGACAAGTTGCGCTTGCGTGCCAGCAGTGCCTTGCTCAGTGGTCGACGTGATGTAATTGTGGTCAGCAGCGTGAGTTGTATCTATGGAATCGGTAACCCTGAGGAGTTTAAGCGCGGTACAGTCACCCTGAAAGTGGGCGACCGCCTGCAACGCGACCAACTGTTGATGCAACTGCTCGAAGGACAATATGTGCGGAACGAGATAGAGTTTGTTAATGGACGTTTCCGCGTGAAAGGCGACACGGTCGACGTCTATCCGTCCTTCGCTGACTTCTGTTATCGTATCTCCTTTTGGGACGATGAGATAGAACGACTTGAAAGTTTCGACCCCATCAGTGGACAGCGTTTGGAACAGTTCGATGAGATAGTCATCTATCCCGCCTCAAACTTCCTTACCTCCAAGGAGGGAATGGGGGAGGCTCTGTTGCAGATACAGCGCGACATGTATGAACGGCGCGACTACCTAAACGAGATTGGAAAACATCTGGAAGCCAAACGGCTCGAGGAGCGTGTGAACTATGACGTGGAGATGATACAGGAGTTGGGTTACTGCTCAGGTATCGAAAATTATAGCCGCTATTTCGACCACCGTGCCCCAGGTAGCCGTCCTTTCTGTCTGATAGACTATTTCCCCGCTGGTGGTGGACGAAAGTCATGTCACCGTGCCTCAAATTGGAGCCATGTACGGAGGCGACCGCAGTCGCAAGACTTCGCTTGTGGAGTATGGATTCCGTCTGCCCTCGGCTCTCGATAACCGGCCGCTTACTTATGATGAGTTTTACGCCCTTACGGGTCAGACCATTTATATCTCCGCCACCCCCGCCGACTACGAACTTGCCGAGGCAGAGGGCGTGGTGGTGGAACAGGTGATACGTCCCACCGGCTTGCTCGACCCTGTGGTCGAGGTGCGGCCCGCTGTGAGTCAGGTCGATGACCTGCTTGACGAGATAGAGAACACCGTCGACAAAGGCGAACGTGTGCTTGTCACTACCCTTACCAAACGTATGGCCGAGGAACTGACTTCTTACCTCACCAATCTCGGTATTCGCAGCAAATACATCCACAGTGACGTGGATACGCTTGAACGTGTGGAAATCATGCGCGACCTCCGCATGGGGGTCTTCGATGTGCTGGTGGGAGTGAACCTTTTGCGAGAAGGTTTGGATCTGCCTGAGGTAAGCCTTGTGGCCATTCTCGATGCCGACAAGGAGGGATTCCTGCGTAGCGACCGTGCCCTCATCCAGACCATCGGACGTGCGGCCCGCAATGTGCATAGCAAGGCTATACTCTACGGTGATACTATTACCGGCAGCATGCAGCGGGCTATCGACCTCACCAACCGCCATCGTGACAAGCAGATTAAGTACAACATGGAGCACGGCATCGTGCCCCGCCAGATAGTGAAGACCACCGAGGCCATTCTGGGCACAACAAGCGTCATAGAACGTGCCGCTGAAGAGCGGGTGGGTGGAGAAAAGGCGCCGGTACGCCCCTATGGAGAACACGCCGAGCAGCCGCTGATGGCCGCCGAAGAAGAAACTCCTTACGGTAGAAAGCCAAGTCCTCAAGCCATTAAGCCCTCAGGTAACCAGGCATTTCTTGCTATGACCAAGGAACAGTTACGCAAGGAAATACGGGAACGCCAACGAAAGATGCAGTTGGCCGCCAAAGAACTTGATTTTATGGCAGCTGCGGCATTCCGTGACGAAATCAAAGAACTGCAGACTTTATTGGAAACCGCAAGATAGAAGAAACCGAATGTTCGGCTTCCTTCTTGTCGGCTTTTTGTTGATGATTATGGTGCTGATATTGAGCTCTGAGCAAAATAAATTTGGTCGTATGATAAAAAGTTAGTACTTTTGCACCCTCATTCACCGCTTGTCCCATGGTGTAATGGTAGCACATCAGATTTTGGTTCTGCTTGTCCAGGTTCGAATCCTGGTGGGACAACAGAGGTCCCCGCGGCATTGCCGCGGGGACCTCTCGCTTTTGAGTAATACCGTTTATTGGTTCCGAAGCATTTCCTTCGTCCTGCTGTCAAATAACCAGCGATAAACCACAGAGTAGGCCACATTCACAGCATTTGCCCCAAGGGATATGTATCCGGGCCAGTCTTCATTGCGGTAGGCACGGCGCTTCTTTTTCTCGGTGGGGGTGACATATACGATGTCGTTCTGCTGCAGGTAGTAGCTGGGCGAATCGAATACAGTGCGCGAGGTGAGGTCCATCGCAATGGCTCGCTGTCCCGCACTGTCGGTGCGGATGACCATCACGTTCGAACGCACGCCGTCCATTGTGATGTCGCCGCACTGAGCGATGGCTTCGAATATGGTCATCCGGCTGCCATCGGCATGCAGTTGTTGGGGTACTTTTACTTCGCCGATGATGGTAACGCGAAAGTTCATCAGGCTGACCGTCACTATCGCATCGGATACGTAGTGACTCTCTTTCAGGCGTCGTTCAAGCTCGTGTGCCAGGCTATCGGTAGTCATTCCCTTGGTGGAGAGTGTGCCCAGCAAGGGATAGATAATGGTGCCGTCGCTGCCTACCAGATACCCTTTGGGACTGAACTGCTGTTTCGAACTGTTGATGCAGGAGCTGCTTGCCGAGTAGTCACTTCGGTTCGTCTCCTCGTTGAACGGCATCGCGCTCTCAGGGGTCTGGCTATAGACGTAGATATAGAGCCTGTCGTCCGGGTAGATGGTGCTCGTGTAGGTGCTGTTGACGGCGATGGACTCGTTTCGTGGGGCATCGCCGAGGTAGGCGTAGCGTTCGTGTACGCCGCACGATGCCAGCAGCAGTATCAGGGGGATTGTCAGTAGGCTCCGTTTCATGGCTGTCCAGTTAATTTTTCTTGACCCACGGCATAGTGGGCAGTTCCACGCTCTTGAATGCCGAGAAGAGACCCGACGAGGCCGGTTTTTCCTTGCCGTAGATGTCGGCAATCAAGTCTTTGTAACGTTCCATCAGCGGCGCGCGGCGAAGCTTCAGGGTGGGGGAGAGCAGTCCGTTGGCCATGGTCCACTCGTCGGTGACCAGGCGGAACTGCTTGATTTGCTCATGGGGCGCCAGGTTTTTGTTGCATTCGTCAAGCACCTTGCGCATCTTCTCCATCACCTGCGGAAGCGTGATGAGTTCCGTATTGTCGCGGTAGTGCAGTTTGTACTTCAACGCCCAGTAGTGCAGCGTGTTGAAGTTGGGGCTGATAATTGCCGCTGCCTGCTTCTCGTTTTCTCCAATCACCATTACCTGCTCGATGTATTCCGAGCCGCGCAGCATGTTCTCAATCAACTGTGGAGCTACATATTTGCCGGCCGACAACTTGAAGATATCTTTTTTTCGGTCGGTGATTTTCAGGTAGCGTCCGCCGACCAACTCGCCAATGTCACCCGTGTGGAACCAGCCCGATTTGTCGATGACCGTGGCAGTGTAGGCGGGGTCTTTGTAATAGCCCAGCATCACATGTGGGCCGCGGGTCAGTATCTCGCCATCGTCGCCGAAACTCAGTTCCACTCCACTCAGCACGGGTCCCACGGTGCCAATCTTCACCATGTGGTGTGCGGGGTCGTTCACCGCTATCACGGGGCTCGTCTCACTCAGACCATAGCCTTCATAGATGTTGATGCCCGCCGCGGCGAACAGGCGCACCATGTTGGGCTGTATTGAGCTGCCTCCCGTAATGATGGTCAGCCGCTTGCCGCCGAATTTTTCGCGCCACTTGCTGTATACCGCCTTGTCCAGGAACCATTGTGCCAACTGGTAGAAGATATTCACTTTGTGGATGAGGGTATAGTCATATCGCTGTCCGTGGCGGAATGCCCAGTCGTAGATGCGTTTGCGCAGGCCTGTGAAGTCTTTTCCAGCGGCGTAAAGCTTGTCGTACACCATTTCCAGCACACGCGGCACGGCGCAGAATCCGTCGCCCTGTATCTCTTGCATATTCTGCTGGATGGTGCCCAGACTCTCGGCATAATAGATACTCACGCCCTTCACCTGCCAGTGGTAATTCAGGCTCCGCTCGTAGATGTGGTTCAGTGGCAGGAAACTCAGCACACGGCAGTTGCTGTCCATCGGGTTCACCTGCGCATGTGCCAGGAAATTGCTGCACAGGTTGCGGTGACTCAGCATCACACCTTTCGATTGTCCTGTCGTACCGCTGGTGTAGATCATTGTCATCCAGTCGTCTGGACGTATCTCCCGCTTGCGGCGTTCAATCTCCTCCATCCACTTGTCGCGGTTCGCGATGCCGGCTTTCAGTATCTCCAGCATACGGTGCTCACCCTCGATGTTGGCTAGGGTGTACACCGCTGGACGATTCTCCAACTTGTCCACTGCAGGTTTCAGTCGGCCAAGCAACACTTTCGTGCTTACAAATATCGCTGTGGCCTCACTGTGGCGCAGGATGTATTCATAATTCTCGGTGCTCAGTGTGGGGTAGATGGGTACATGGATGATGCCACTCATCGCCAATGCCATGTCGATGAAGTTCCATTCCGGGCAGTTAGCGCTCATGGTCACCACGCGGTCTCCCTGCTTCATTCCCATCTCGCATAGTCCATAGGCCAGATAATGAGCGTATTTATAATAGTCGTGCGACGAGTATTTCACCCACTCACCATTCACTTTACCTGCCAGTATGTCATCTTTCGGGAAGTTCTCCACCAGGTGGTCCAGCAGGTCGAATATTCGTGTTATTTCTGCCATTTTCTTTGTTGTTTTGAAATGCAAAAGTACGCACTTTTTTTGATATGGCAATGAAAAAATATGTTTTTTAACTATACACCCATAAAAATATGTGTAGTTTCCAGTTTTTTCGTATCTTTGCATCGCGAATTATGCAACCCGTGTATATGGAAAACACACAGATGCCGGTGGTGGAAGAGCCGGTTGTTGAACTTGAAAACGTGACGGTTAGCTATGGCGAGGAGCCACTGCTGAGCAGTGTCTCGCTGCGGTTGATGCCGGGCGAATTTATATATTTGATAGGCAAAAGTGGCGCCGGAAAGACGTCGTTGCTGCGTTGTCTCTATGCAGACCACCCTGTGGAAGAGGGTGTGGCACGGGTGTGCGGCATGGACTTGACGCGTCTGCACCGCCGTCAGGTGCCGCAACTGCGCCGCAGTATGGGTATCGTGTTTCAGAACTTTCGGTTGCTCGACGACCGCAATGTCTACGCCAATCTCGACTTTGTGCTTCGTGCCACCGGCTGGAAGCATGCCGCCGAACGCCGTGAGCAAATTGAGAAGACGCTGGCCGCAGTAGGCATTGCCGACAAGGCCGACGCCATGCCGCGCCGCCTCAGTGAAGGCGAGCAACAGCGTGTAGGCATTGCCAGGGCGCTGATTAACAACCCGAAACTGATTCTGGCCGATGAACCTACAGGCAACCTCGACCCCGTGACATCGGCTGAGATCATGCAGCTGCTGGTCGATGTGGGAAAGCGCACGGGGGCCGCCATGCTCGTCTCTACCCACGACTTTATGATGATTGACCGCTTCCCTGCCCGTGTGCTGCTCTGCGAGAATGGTACCGTGGTCGATACCGAGGCACAGGCGGGAAAAACGCAAGAAAACACAATTGAATAGCACAAAATAATAAACGCCGATATCATGAAAAGAATCATCACCCTACTGGCTGTCGCCCTGCTGCTTGCAGGCGGCATGGACACCCTGGCGCAGGCCAAGCCCAATAAAGGCAAGAAGGAAGTCTCCCCCTTTATCGAGGGCCGGCAGAAGGTGCGCCAGAGCGACTACGACTCCGTCTGGCAGTTCTCTAACTTCAATACCAAGAGCACCGAAATCTATTACAGCAGTTTCGACTATTCTACGTTCGCGACTGTCACCAACATGAAGCGTCCCGACTGGGGGAACCTGAAACCGGTGGTGAGCTATCTGCAGAAGGTGTCTCGTGCCACGATGACCATGTGCGCCATCTATGCCGTGAATCCGAACGTGGAGAATCAGGCCGAGCACGACCGCTTGGCTGAACAGGCTCGTAACGAAGCCAAGGAAGCCCTTGATACCTTCGATGCCTGGAAGGTGAAGATGCAGATGCGCAACAAGGTGCAGTACAAGGTGGCCGAGGTAGACTATCGCTACTTCAAGGGTGCCTATTACTATGACGAGCAGACGACGGATCCCGTGATTCACGTGGGCCTGTTGATGTATTTCGGCAGCAAGAAGAAACCCATC
>Ga0310786_10003267_pt1 | contig 23765 bp, 18 predicted proteins | sample AusTroGonzalo_MG_FD_203881 | JGI IMG/M metagenome (GOLD analysis project Ga0310786, IMG submission 203881) | Bovine rumen microbial communities from tropical cattle in Woodstock, Queensland, Australia - Gonzalo_03 (v2) (version 2) | ecosystem: Host-associated > Mammals > Digestive system >...
GAATATGGATATGTGATAGTAATATTGTCATGCTCGTATCGTCTGTTTAAATGATGATCTCTGTCTTTTTCTCCATGGCGGTCATCTTGCAGGGAATGATGACATAGGTGGCACTGCCCTTGCCCTTTTCCGATTGGATTTCTATCGTACCACCCATCTGCTCTACCAGTTCTTTTATGATGGCCATGTCAAGACCTGTACCCTCGCGCTCGTTGTTCTCGTCTCTGGCGAAACGATCGAACACATGTTGCAGCTCTTTTTCACTCAAACCCTTTCCTGTGTCCTCGATGGTGATATTTAACTCACCATGGCGATAGTCGTATTTGGCACGGATGGTGCCTGCCTTCGTTACACGGGCAGCGTTTAGACACAGTTTCTCAATGACCTCTCCTAAACACTGATCGTCTATAATGACTGTGAGGTGGTTGTACGGATTCTCCACCTGGACCTTTACGCCAGGGGGCAACGTACTCCAGCCCATGTAGCAGTAGCCGTCAAAAAGCGTTGCAAAGTCGATCTCCTTATAGTTGAATTCGACCATCTTCGCATCCAGGCGGGAAATATAGAGGATATCGTTAACCAGTGTCAGCAGTTCTTTGGTATTGCGTTTGATCTCTTCTGAGAATACTGGTTCGTCCTCAACATCGTGGGGTCCGTTGAAGAGTTCTGCGAAGCCAATGACAGCGTTCAGTGGTGTACGGATCTCATAGCTCATGTTCAGCAGGAACGTGTTCTTCAATTCCTCCGTCTCTTGAGCTTTCTTCGACTCTTTCAGCAGCTGACGTTCTGTGTAAACCATCTCCGTGTCGTTGCGGAGCATACCAAAATAGTGGCTGATGATGCCGTCCTTGTCCATGACGGGTACCATACTGAACGTCAGGAAGATGTCGCGACCCTGATCATCATGGAAACGGGTCTGTATTGTCGATGTGAAATTGCCTGGGGTGCGATGGTCCATGCGGAGTAATAGTCCACGGCTTCTCCTTTGTTCATGAATAGCCAGGAGTGAGACACATCGAATTTGTGAGAGGCTATACTGTATCTCGTTCAGGTCGCTGAAGATTTGCAGCTCATGGGTGTCTGGATGATAATTGACAAGTCGGACGCCACTCACTTTCAATGAATAGTTGATATTGTTAATATAATCCTGAATATCCTTGGTTCGCTTTTTCAGTAGAAGAGAATCCTGTTGCTGGCGATGCTGACTCTCGACCATATCGGAGATATTACGGCCTGCGGCGATGATGCCATTTAGTTGGTTGTCCTTATCGCGGACGGTCGTGACGGAACACTCGTAGTAGAACTTACCTCCGATGGTGAGTTCAGGTATCCTCTCGTCATCGTGCTTTGTACGGTCGATGTCTGTAATTGATACCATCTGGAGATTCTCCAGGTGATCAAAGTCGAGATCTCTGTATGAGGGAATATCGGTGATCTTCACTTCACGCTTCATTAACGCATCGCGGTTAACTATTCCAAAAGTCTCGCAAGCTTTGTCGTTGATGTCTGTCATCAGACCGTTGGCGTCGTAGTAGATCATGTCGTCGAGTGACGAGTTGAAAACGGTGTGGTAGCGCAGGGCCAGATTGCGGGCCTTCTCTTCCCTTGTTCTACTTTCTGTGATATCGAGCTGTGTTCCTAACAATATCTTTGGCTTTCCCTTTTTGTCGCGTTGAAGCACTGTCAGGTTAATCTTATAGATACGGGGTTTGGAACCATCTTTAGGGGTATTACCTCTGATAATAATTGATTCGGTCTTTTCTTCACTCTCTGTCAACGAGGTGACAGCCTTGTGGAGTTGAGGGAAATCATTGCTGTCAAAGTATTGTGCGAAATCAATAGGCAGGTAGTTCTTTCCTTCTTCTCCCTTAGATAATAGGGTATAAAGGCGCTTGGTGATGTCGTAAGTCCATACCTGAGTTTTATTTGAGGAAAGTACGAGGCCTAATTGCGTGTTCAACAGCTGTGCCTGGGCTCTGACTTCCCGCTGGCGGAAATAAAACAGACGATTGGAGAAAAGCATTACAAATACGCTAATCATCAGTGCAGCCACGAAATAGGCCGAGAGATGGTGCGCATCGGCAATGGTCTCCATATTCTCTTTCTGGGCAAATACCGATAGAGCTATAGTTGAGAGCGCCGTGATGGCCAGAATCCTTAATCTGCTACTACTTTTCATGCAGTTTCAGGTCGTTATTTTCGGCAAAGTTAGGTATTTCTGACTAAATAACAAAATAAATACACAAAAAAAAACGCAAATCGCCCCGTTTTCGGGACGATTTGTGTTCACTTTACACTTTTTAATGATCTATCGTATTTAAAGTGGATATTCTTCAAAAGCATACAGCACTGTGGAGAGATAGCGCTCGCCAGTGTCAGGAAGCAGAGCCACGATCTTCTTGCCTTTGTTCTCTGGACGCTTAGCAATCACTGAGGCACCATAAGCAGATGCACCTGACGAGATTCCCACTAACAGCCCCTCTTGCTGGGCCAGTTCACGACCTGTACGGATAGCATCGTCGTTCTCGATATCGAGAACTTCGTCGATGAGATTGGCATCATAGGTCTTGGGTATGAAGCCAGCACCAATGCCCTGAATCTTATGGGGTCCGCTCTGACCACCGTTGAGGACAGGCGAAGACTTAGGCTCTACGGCAATAATCTTGATGTTCGGATTCTTCTCCTTTAAGTATTTTGCTACACCAGAAACAGTACCGCCTGTGCCTACACCTGCCACAAAGATGTCAATTTCGCCATCGGTCTGCTGCCAGACCTCAGGACCTGTGGTAGCATAGTGCTTGGCAGGGTTGGCCGGATTCTCGAACTGCTGCAGGATGATGCTGCCAGGGATGCTGTCGCGCAACTGCTCGGCTGCCTTGATGGCACCAGGCATACCGTCCTTGCCACTTGTCAGTCTTACTTCTGCACCATAGGCCTTCACGAGGTTGCGGCGCTCAATACTCATCGTCTCTGGCATCGTCAGGATGAGCTTATAGCCCTTGACAGCACTAACCAAGGCCAGTCCTACGCCAGTATTACCACTAGTGGGCTCGATGATGGTGGCACCAGGCTTCAGCAGTCCTTTCTGTTCAGCATCTTCAATCATCGCCAGGGCGATACGGTCTTTTACACTGCCGCCAGGATTGAAGAATTCCACCTTGGCGATAATTGGGGTCTCGAGCCCTTTGGCCTCTGAGAACTTCGTGAGTTCCAGAAGAGGGGTGTTACCGATAAGCTCGGTCAGCTGTTTCGCAATCTTTGTCATAATCGTTTATTTATAATATTGTTGTTTATTATTTCTGGTGCAAAGGTACGGCGATTCTGAAGATTATGAAATCCCACACGTGGGCTATTCCACATACCACAATCGTGGTATTCTGTATCATCTCCCCCTCATATTCCTCTTACACCTTATTTATATATAGAGGTGGAACAACAAAAAAAAGTTAAATTTCGCAAGGAGGAAGCAAATTCTTCACTCTTCACTCTTCACTTTTCACTTCTTTTTCGTACTTTTGTCAACAGAAAGCTAAAACTGAAAGATTATGATTGACGTTAAAGAAACTTTGAAGAAAAGTGAGGAGCGTATGGAGATGGCAGCCCTGTTCCTCGAAGACGAGTTGAATCGCATCCGTGCTGGACGTGCTAATGTGGCCATCCTCGATGGTGTGCGAGTGGAGTCGTATGGCTCGAAAGTGCCTTTGAATCAGGTGGCAAACGTAAGTGTGCCCGATCCTCGTACCATTGCTATCAAGCCTTGGGACCGTAAGGAGATCCGTAACATCGAGAAGGCCATTATGGATTCTGATGTAGGCATCACGCCTGAGAACAATGGTGAGGTGATCCGCCTGAACATCCCTATTCCTACGGAGGAACGCCGCCGTGACCTGACCAAACAGTGTAATAAGATAGCAGAGAAGGCTAAAGTGGAGGTTCGAAATGTAAGAGCCGATATCAAGGACAAGTTGAAGAAGGCTATCAAGGACGGACTCTCTGAGGACAATGAGAAGGATGCAGAGCTGGAGCTCCAGAAGATTCACGACAAGTTTATCAAAAAGATTGACGACCTCCTTGCTGCTAAGAATAAGGAGATCATGACTGTGTAGTTCATAGTTCAGAATTGAAGGGACTTGTTATTAAGAATACAGGCAGCTGGTACACCGTTCTTACTGACGACGGCCAGCTGCTTGATTGTAAAGTAAAGGGAAACTTCCGTCTGCGAGGCATACGGAGTACGAATCCTGTGGCTGTCGGTGATCGTGTGAGTATCTCTGGAGAAACCTTTATAACAGAGATTGAGGATCGTCGCAACTACATCATTCGCAAGAGTATCAACCTCTCGAAGCAGAGTCATATCATCGCTGCCAATGTCGATCAGGCCTTGCTGGTGGTGACCGTGAACCGTCCGCAGACCAATACCACATTCATTGACCGTTTTTTGGCATCGGCTGAGGCCTATAGGGTACCAGTGGTGCTGGTGTTTAATAAATCAGATTTGCTTGATGATGATGAGCTGCACTATCAGCAAATGCTTATCCATCTCTATGAGACCATTGGCTACGAGTGTCGTGCCATCTCTGCAGAAACAGGCGACGGCGTCGATGCGCTCAAATCTATGCTAAAGGAGAAGATAACGTTGCTCAGTGGTAACAGTGGGGTGGGGAAGTCGACACTCATCAATCGTCTCGTGCCAAACGTGAATCTTCGTACTGCGGAGATTTCAGATGCCCATCAGACGGGTCAGCACACCACCACCTTTTCAGAGATGATTCCTTTCGAAGGAGGATGGCTGATAGACACTCCAGGTATCAAAGGCTTTGGTTCTTTCGATATAGAACCAGAGGAATTGTCGGGCTATTTCCGTGAGATTTTCCGTTTTTCCAAAGACTGTAGATTCTCCAACTGCACCCACACTCACGAGCCTGGATGTGCAGTACTCCAGGCCCTCGAGAATCACTACATCGCCCAAAGCCGTTATCAGAGTTACCTCTCGATGCTCAACGACAAGGATGAAAGCAAATACCGCGAAGCATATTAGCCTCGCAGTATTTGTTTGATTTGATACCAAACGGTTTTTATTTCACAACCTTTCTGCCGCCTACAATATAGATGCCACGAGGCAGACCCTCCAACGAAATGCTGCCAGAACGTACCATTCGGCCATTGAGGTCGTAGACATTCTGAGCGTTGTTGGCAGCGGGGATGACACTGATGCCAGTGGCATCGTAGAGAGCCTTGATGGCGAGCGTCTTGCACTGAGGCATGTCGAGCTCGAGTTTGGCGCCCTGATAGTTCGTGGATGTGCCGTCGGCAACGACCTCCCAGCCTGTTACATTGAGGGCTGACTTCTCACCAGGTTCGAGGGTAATCTTACGTCCGATAACGAACTGACCATTGAAAGATCCCTTCGTGAGTTCTACACCATTGAAGAGGAAGTGCCCATCGGCAGCGTTCTCTATGTTCTTGTTGACTGTCATGGTGGCGAGAGTGCCTACCTTATAATAGTCGCAGAGGTGTTTTGGGTAGAAACTTGCGCGTTTCTTGAGCCATTCGCGGACGGTGTTCACCTCATTGTTGATGGAGTTCTCGTTGTTACCGCCTCCCCACCAGCCTCCCCAGGGGCTTGGGGGATTCAGTTCATCGCGATGGACGAGAAGCTCTGCTTTTGCGAGTTCGAACATGGGATCCCATATCTCACGGATGCCTTTCTCGTTCAGGAAGTCGCCCATATAGATGAGGCTGCGATCGATGAACTCACGATTGAAGTCCGGATCATCCATCAGATGACGGAAGAGTAGTGTGGCCTCCTCTGTGTTAGCCCATGCTCTGTCACGATCATATTTGGGGTTGTAGATCCAGTTTAACGTCTTGAAATCAGCCTCTTTACCATAGAGACCGAGTCCAAAGTCAGTATCCTTTGAGATCCAGCGCCATTTGCTGCCCTCTGCTATGGGACGCCACATGACGATGTTATTGCCAGGAAAATCCTGATTGTTGTAGTAGAGGTTCATGACCATCAGGTTGATATACTCCTTCCAGTCTATCCATTCAGCATATTCTGCCAGTGTGTGGCCTGCCTCTTTGTAAAACTGGACAAACTTGTCGTAGTTGTCGGAGGTTCCTGCCTTTACTTCGCCAACCATCTTATTGTTCTCTTGGGCAATCTCAATCATGTCTATGTCCTCGAGACCGTCGTAGTTGGTAAAGATATTATCATCGTTACTGCGCTCACGGATGTTGAGCATGCAGTGGTACTCGCCGTTGATATAGATGGCAGCGGGACGCCAGGCCTGCCAGTCGAGGTCGGCGTTCTCTGCCATAGAACGCTGGATGATGGCGTCACGCATATAGAGTCCGTCGATGTCGTTACCTGCATTGCGCAGCATGATACTCTTGAAGTTAGTAATCCCAGGCCTCTGATCAGGGAAGAACTCATACTCCAGACGCTTGGTACCAAAACGCTTGTTTGCATAGACGGCCATTGATTTTCTGGCCCAGTCTCTCGACTGTCCACCCATCACACGGGTCTCGCATATCTGGTTCAGGACACTCTTCTTATTGGGCTCGTCGAACAATTCGAAGTTGATGGGGCGACGCCAGTTGTTCTGGTTTGCTTTGCTATTATTCTTGAAGATACCATCCTTCGTGCCATTCAGGTAAATGTCGTTGGTCACGATGGAGATTACGGGGATGGTCATCTCACGATCGAGCATGATATACGAATGGACGGTAGAGCGTGGGGAGAGCCAGCCGTCGCAGATGAGTTTGGCACGGACGGCATTGCTTTCACCCATCTCTATCTCTTCTGTATAGAGCGTACTCTCCTTGGTTGGCTCACGACCATCAGTGGTGTAGTAAATTTGTGTGCCCTCTGGAGCATCCTTTGGGAGTGAGAGGGTGAGCTTAATCGTCTCAGATGAGGTCATCACACGACCAGACTCACTAAAGATAGGTTCGCCAAGGATATGCTTCTCGTCGCAGACTTCACCACAATTCGACTTGCCAGGGGTAGGTTCCAGCTGGTAGCCCCATTCGTTACTGCCGTCTGTCTTACGACCATAGGCGATATTGGGAGCAGGCATCTTCTTCAGTGCTCCAGGAAGACTGTCAACGATCGCGTTGCCTTTCTGTAGATAAACCACACAACCCTTGCCTGTTTCCAGTCGGAAGTCTGTGTGAAGACCTGATTTCTCTTGGTCCTCTTTGTCGCAATAGATCAAAATAAAACCCTTTGCCTCGACCTTCTTATCAGGCAACTGCCACATCTTATCTGTCTCAATACCTATCATATAATCTTTGAGATTGATAGCTTGGTCGCTGTTGTTATAGAGCTCCACCCAAGAGTCAGGGAACTCATGAATGTCATCCATGATACAATCGATATTCGACTGCATCAGTTCGTTGATAACCAGATCTTGTGCAAAACCGCTTGTCCCTGCTGTCAGCAGAACACTTGCCAGGAGTATTTTTAGCTGTTTCATGTCTATGGTGTTGTAAAATTGGCTGCAAAGGTACGAAATAAACTTCATATAAAGAACATTCCTCAGAATATTTTTGTACTTTTGCAGAAAAAATAACAAAAGCAATATAGAATATGAGACATTTGATGTTATCTTCAGTGCTATTAATGGCATTTTCAGTGCAAGCACAGATGAAGACAGAGATCCGTGAGTTCAACCATGCCGGGCCCTTTGCTGTGACAGCGCCACTTGCCCTCGATACGGTCGATATACAGGGGAAAAAGTTTGATGAGAAGTCTATGCTCAATGGCGTTTCGCTGACTTCTCCTTCTAAAGGACGCTTCTCTGGCGAGGTGTTGCCATCGCTTCCGGACAGCAAGAGTGTGGGGATCTTGTCTTTCTATGTGAACAACAGCGACTTCATCAAAGGTAAGATTGAGGTCAAAGGTCCTAAGAACTACCAACTCTTTCTGGATGGTCAGGAGGCGTCGACAGAGTTGAAGCTCGCCCCAGAGCATCATACCTTTGCCATTAAGTATCTGGCAGAGCCGAAGGATACAGACTCTCTTTGTGTTGTGATTGAGGCAGATAAGACCGTTGCCTACACACTCGACAAGGCTCATCCCTACATGGCCCATGACCTGTTTGACGGCAAACGGGTGCGCAGTGCCAGACTCTCTGCTGACGGGGCATACGTCGTAGTGGGTTACCAGACCACAGAGCGAGGAGGTAAAGACCATTGGACGTATGAACTGAGAGATACCAAAACAGGGCGACAACTCTCTGACCTTCCTGGTAATGTGGAATGGATGCCTAAGAGTATCGCCTGGACTGCTGAGGAAAAGGTGGGCGACAAACGCTCTCTGTATAAGGTTAATCCGATCTCTGGAGAGCGCACCCTGTTGGCAACGAACCTGCCTGAGGGTAGTCTGAGCCTGAGTCCGACAGAAGACTACCTTGTCATCACAGCTGAGGAAGAAGGTACGAAGGAGGATGCAGACGTATTTGAGGTGGTGGAGATGGACGATCGTCAGCCTGGATGGCGCAAACGTAGCTATCTTCTGAAATATGACCTTGCCACAGGCCTCTGCCAGCGTATCACGTTCAGTCCGAGGAACACATACCTGATGGATATCACTGCTGATGGAAAGACGTTACTCATTGGCTCCAACTACACGAGACTTGCTAGGCGTCCTACGGAAGTGATGGACCTGGTGATGGTTGATGCCAAGACCTTTAAGGCTGATACTCTCTTCGTTTGTGAGGGCTTTATTGGGGGAAGCTGTTTCTCTCCTGATGGCTCTCAGATACTCATCACTGGCACACCAGAGGCCTTTAACCGTATTGGCTGTCAGTTGCCAGCAGATGTCACACCCAGCATGACGGAGAACGAACTCTTCCTCTATGATATCGCCACCAGACAGGTAAAACCCCTTACTAAGGACTTCAACCCTTCTGTCGGCAGGCTAATAAACTGGTCTAAAGCAGACGGACAAATCTATTTCTCTGCTGAAGACCGTGACTATGTCCATCTGTTCTCACTGAATCCAAAGACAGGCAAGATTACGAAACTGGCAGTCCAGGGCGATTACATCTATCGTGCTGATATGGCAGAGCAAGCTCCAGTCCTCGCGTACCTTTCTTATAATACTATGGAGCCTGCCTCGGCATACATCATGAGAAGTGAGAAAGGAAAAATGAAACTCGACCAGTTGTTCGATGGACGTACAGCCCTTGGTGATGCCCAGGTAGGAACCTGTGAGGACTGGAACTTCACTAATTCCAAGGGCGATACCGTCTATGGACGTCTCTACCTGCCCAAGGACTTTGATGTCACGAAGCAGTATCCGATGATCGTCTACTACTATGGTGGCTGTTCCCCTGTGAGCCGTTACTTCGAGTCGCCCTACGCCCCTCAGTACTGGAACTCCTTAGGCTATGTGGCCTATATCCTCCAGCCCAGTGGTGCTACAGGCTTTGGACAGGAGTGGGCCTCTCGTCATGTGAATACGGCAGGTCGTGGTCCTGCTGAGGATATCATCGAGGGTACGAAGAAGCTCTGCGAGACCCATGCCTTCATCAATCCCAAGAAGATTGGTTGTATGGGTGCTTCCTATGGTGGCTTTATGACACAGTACTTGCAAACGCGGACAGACATCTTCGCAGCAGCTGTTTCTCATGCTGGCATCGCCAATCACACCAGCTACTGGGGTGAGGGCTACTGGGGTTACAACTACAGTGAGGTGTCGATGGCCAATAGTTATCCTTGGAGTCATCGTCAGCTATACGTAGATCAGAGCCCGCTTTTCAATGCTGACAAGATCCACACACCCCTGTTGCTGTTGCATGGCAATGCAGATACGAACGTACCTCTGATAGAGAGTCTGCAGATGTTTACTGCCCTGAAGCTACTTGGTCGTGAGGTAGCCCTCGTCGAAGTGGAGGGCGAGAACCATCACATCCTCGAATATGGCAAGAAAGAAAAGTGGCTTGCCACCCAGATGGCGTGGTTCCAGCGTTGGCTGAAAGACGATCCATCATGGTGGGAAGCCCTCTATCCGAAGAAGAAACTATAGGTTATATAGTTTATCTGTACAGAGTGACGGTACCCCCGTCACTCTGTGCGTATTTGCGCAGCAGGTCCTGAATGAACTGGGCATTGGCAGTGACACGCTGTTCGTTGCCGTCGTAGCCATTGATGAGCACCACGAGGTGGGTGGTGCCAAGGGTGATCTTCGTCCGTTCGTGGTCACTGGTAGGTGTACCTACACCACCCTCGGCATCGCGATAGACAGGCAGTCCGGCTATGTTGAGCATGCCTCGACCTATACCTTCATAGGGTTCTCCCTCACGACCCACCCCCAAGGTCAGCGTATCCCCCACGAACTTATCGGCATCGAAGCCGCCAATGCTATAACCATAGGCGATCGAAGCGAGGTTGATCAGATCGACGAGGGTGTCGATCTGATACAGTTCCTTGCCCTGAAGCATACGACGGATGAGCTGTTCGCTGGCAGGACGATAGCGTGAGGGATCCTTGCCGCAGGCCTTATAGACACGTCGAGTGGCAGCGATACTGGGCAGATCCTTCAGGCTCTCAGTGGTCAGTTCCTCGCGAAAACGGTCCTCGAGAGCATGGATCTCGTCCCAGAGCTCCTTTGAGTAGGGCGTGTTCACCACCTTAGCCTCGACAGCAGCCCCCACAAATGTAGGACAGACGCTCTCGATCTCTTGTGATACGATGATATGCATACGACTGTGACTTATCCAATGGTGATATCGTAACGGGACATGAAAGAGGCACCAGGCTGCAGGTGATTCATCAACGGCTTGTCCTTGAACTCGCCCTTGAAACTACGAGGATCACCAATGCCGTACCAAGGTTCGATGCAGACGAAAGGTGCCTGTTTGCCAAAGGGACTCCAGAAGGCGATGACAGGGGTACGGAAGTCGACAGTCACCTCTGGCTCGCCATCAGGTCCCAACAGTTCTGCACGATGCAACTGACACTTGTGGATCTTGATGGAGTCGTTGCGCCAGGTGTTGTCAGAGAACTCCATCATACCGTCTTCTGCCTCGACGAAGGGTACCTCGTCCATCTCATGCGAGCCGTCGAGATAGCTGTGCAGGGCGTCCATCGGCTCTTGGTTGTCAAGACGGATACGGCCATACTGGTCCTCGCCAGCTTTCATGCCAGGTACGTTAAAGGCAGGATGACCACCAATCTGGAAGTGGATCTCACGTTGGTCCGTATTGTGGACATGCCAGATGACACCTATCTTATTATTGTCAAGCACATAGCTGACGCTGAGGGTGAAGTCGTAAGGATAGACTTTCTTGGTCTCTTCGCTCGATTCGAGGGCGAATGTCACCTTACGATCACTCTGTGAGATGAGTGTGAACTCCGTATCTCTGGCAAAGCCGTGACGAGGGAGATGATAGGCCTGACCATCGACATAATACGTATCGTTATTGACGCTGCACACGATGGGGAAGAGGATCGGCGATCGACGAGGCCAGAATGCGGGGTCGCCCTGCCACAGATATTCCTTACCATTGGCATCCTTGATGCTCTGGAGCTCTGCTCCTTTCTCCGCTACGACGACGGAGAGTAGTTCGTTTCTTAGTTCTACCATGTTATTTCGCTTTGTGGATAAGTATCGAGAATATGATGATTTCGAGGATAAACAGTGCGATGATGGCTATGATGGGATAGGGCGATGGCGACGACATGCCAAGCATCATATAGGCTACCACCAGCGCCAATAACAGCATGGTGATACCTGCCACTCGGACACTGGCGATGGTAAGTTCCACTTGCCTGATATTAGTGATCTTGACAGGCATGTTGATATGTCGTGGGAAATATGACACCACCATGCAAACGATGCCTGCTATCGTGATGATAATGCAGGGGATCATGACACCTGTTGGCGAGCCGTAGGCATTCGGCTTGCCTGATCCGTCGAAATGGGTAGGTATGATGTCTGGTGCCTGATGGACCATCCAGATGATTAATGCCCATACAACGATAGCCACAACCACAAAAACTGCCTCGAGGATGGTACCCTCAGTGGTGCGATGCACCTTCACTTTCTTGATATCAAAGTTGTTCTGTTCCATTGTTTTGTTTCTTTTTAGGCAGACGCTTGGCTTTGCGCAGGGCCTCGGTGATGATCCACTGCAACTGGCCATTGGTACTGCGGAACTCGTCTGCAGCCCAGGCCTCTATCGCGTCCATCGTGTCTGAGTCGATACGCAGGATGAAGTTCTTGGTGGTCTTCTTATCAGCCATACATTAATGGTTCAGCGTTCCTGTGTTCACTACTGGCTGGGCAGAGTCGTCGCCACAGAGCACGACAAGGAGATTCGATACCATAGCTGCCTTCTTGTCGTCGTCGAGATCCACGATATCCTCGTTCGAGAGCTTGTCGAGCGCCATCTTCACCATCGAGACGGCACCCTCGACGATCTTCTCACGGGCTGTGATGATGGCTGAGGCCTGCTGGCGACGGAGCATCACAGCTGCGATCTCAGGGGCATAGGCCAGGTAGTTGATACGGGCCTCGACCACCTCGATGCCAGCCAGAGCCAGTCGCTCGTCGAGTTTCTGTTCGAGTTGTTCGTTGATCTCATCGGCACTCGAACGCAGTGTAGGCTCGTTGTGCTTGCTGTCCTCATCGTCGTAGGCATACTGTCCTGCCACCTGACGGAGCGCTGCATCGCTCTGCACTCGGACGAAGTTCTCGAGGGCGTTCATCAGTCCCTTGGTGTCTGAGCCCACGGCATTGGGGTTCGCAGCCATCGTCTGGGAGTCTACTTCGAAGAGAGCCTTGTAGGTGTCCTTCAGCTTCCATACCAGCACCAGACCGATCATCACGGGATTACCCGTCTTGTCGTTCACCTTGATGGGCTCTGCATCGAGGTTGCGGGCACGGAGCGACACCTTTTTCGTGCTGTAGAAGGGGATGATCCAGTAGAATCCCGTCTTCGAGAAGGTGCCACTGTACTTACCAAACCATGTGGTAACCTTGGCTTCGTTGGGTTCGAGCTTTATGAGGCCACACCACATTATTATATTTATAAGGAGCAACAGGATGCTGCCTCCCAACATCCAGCCACCCACGTTGCCGTCGCTGGCATCAAGTTGGATGATGCTGTAGACGATTCCCACGAAGGCAATCACGAGGATTGCCAGATTGAAGAACAGCATGAAAAAGCCGTTCATCACCATTCCTTTGAATGCAAATTCTTTATTCTCCATAATGTTTAAGTTTTAAAGTGATATCATTTTGATATTGCAAAGATATGAAAAGTATTTGGAATGACAATGGAAATCGCCATTTATTTAACATGATTTAATAGTTGGTGAGTGTCGTGCTGATGGGTGCTTTCTAAGTGACTGATAATCAGTGCGTTTATAATTTCACTGAATTTGCTTCATAAATTCAGTGAATTTACCGACCAAATTCAGTGAATTTACAATGCAAATTCAGTGAATTTATGAAGCAAATTCAGTGAATTTATGAAAAGGGGGATTATTTCCATCAAATAAAGGCCCGTTTTCCATTAAAAATAAGTCCCATCTCCATCGCAAAAAACTCTGCTTTCTTTTCGCCAAGTCGAATATTATCACTATCTTTGCACGCGATTTCAGATCATAACAGACGGTATGCGACTCAGACATCTTCTTATGGCAATGACCCTCGTCCCCCTTATGGCTTGTGCCCAAGGGGAGGAGAAGAAGACCAATCAGAACTTTGTGGTCAAAGGACTGATGTGGGTGAAGACGCTCATCGACTCGATGGCCGTCGCCAATATCGACCGCAGCTATATCGAACAGCCCAAGAAGCCATGGGCCGTAGAAGCCCGTTCGTCGATAAATCACTCAAGCTTTGAAATGGAAGCCGACTGGTCGTATGAGGATATTCTTGACGGACGCATCTCCGCGAGGACAGACAATAATCTCCCTGCGTCCTTGGGTGCCTGGGTCGGATACAGGGGCTATGGCTTCGGACTCTCCAAGCAGCTGAGTGGCGAAGGTGGTACGTTGTCCCTGGGTGCCATGGGTGGCAGCTTCGGTATCAATATGCGTATCAACAGTTATCGTAGTGGGGCTCCGTATCTGTCGTACTCGTTCGCCTCGGAAGGAGAGGTGGATGCCGATGGGGGTAAGGTGCCGATGGATGACCCCATGAGGGTCCGCTCGTTCTTCCTCGACGGCTATTATATGTTCAACGGTAAGCACTTCTCCTATGCAGCAGCCTACGACCAGTCACTCATCCAGCGTCGCTCTGCTGGCTCGCTCATGGCTGGACTGATGTACTATCACAGCAGCGTGGCCTTCGACGATAACTCGAACTGGCCCTTAGTATTGCTGATGAGGGCCATTGGCAAACTGAAGTTCACACAGGCTAACGTGGGTGCCGGCTATGCCTACAACTGGGTACCAGCCAGAGGATGGCTCATCAGCGCTCAGGTGATGCCGATGATCAGCCTATATAATAAGAATAAGGTGTACTACTATGACGTTCAGGACGATAACGGGCATAGCATCTATGAGGCAGCCCTGACGGATGAAGACGACAGCTTCGACTATGACGGCGATTATAAAGTGGTGGAAGACAGTAGTGAGTCTACGGCCAACCGTATAAGCTGGAACTTCGATGCCAGACTGTCGATAGTCTATAATTGGAAGAACTGCTACCTGAGAGTCTACGGCCACTACAATCGTTTCCGCTATAAAAACGATGAAGGCTTGGGATGGATCCAGGACTGGACAGGCTATGCCTCGTTGGGAATCAGGTTCTGAACTGTAGATGAATACATATGTTGCGATAAATAGAAAGACCAATGTTTGAAGAACTCAAGGATAAAAGGATTGCAGTACTGCTCTCGGGGGGCGTCGACAGCAGTGTCGTGGTGTACGAATTGGCACGCCTCGGCCTGCATCCAGACTGCTTCTATATTAAGATAGGTCCTGAGGAAGAGGAGGAGTGGGACTGTTCCAGCGAGGAGGATCTCGAGATGGCGACGGCTGTAGCGCATAAGTACGGCTGTCGGCTCGAGGTGATCGACTGCCATCAGGAGTATTGGGACCAGGTGACCAAGTATACGATGGATAAGGTGCGAGCAGGTCTGACCCCCAATCCTGACGTGATGTGTAACCGCCTCATCAAGTTTGGCGCTTTCCACGAGAAGCGTGGCAAGGACTATGACCTCATCGCTACAGGCCATTACGCCCAGACGGAGATAGATGAGGAGGGCCTGAAGTGGCTTTGTACCAGTCCTGATCCAGTGAAGGATCAGACGGATTTCCTGGCTCAGATCTATGACTGGCAACTGAAGAAAGCACTCTTCCCCATAGGCCATTACATGAAGGATGAGGTGCGCCAGATCGCTGAGCGAGAGCATCTTGTGAACGCTAAGCGCAAGGATTCGCAGGGTATCTGCTTCTTGGGTAAGGTGAATTACAATGATTATGTGCGTCGATACCTCGGAGAACAGCCTGGTGATGTCATTGAGTTGGAGACTGGCAAGCGTATCGGAGAGCATAAAGGACTGTGGTTCCACACCATCGGACAGCGCAAGGGCATGGGTTTTGGAGGTGGTCCGTGGTTCGTTGTAAAGAAGGATGTCGCTCGGAATATTCTTTACGTTTCTCATGGCTACGACCCTGCTATGGCCTATAAGCAGGACTTCCCTGTGCATGACTTCCATTTCCTCACAAAGGGTCTGACCCTTTGTGAGGTGACATTCAAGATCCGACATACACCAGAGTATCATCCTGCCTCTTTGGAGTGGACGGGTTCGGGCGAATTTATCGTACACTCCAAAGAAAAGATTCATGGCGTCGCACCAGGGCAGTTCTGCGTTGTCTACGACGCAGACCACCATCGTTGCTTGGGTTCAGGGGAGATTACCATATAAAAACATCCCGCTCAGCGATGCTGGCGGGATGTTTGTCTTATTTTTTAACAAAGCTTCCGAAATAGTCGAGGCAGGAATTTTGCCATTCCTGGGCGTTCTCCAGTTGGTGCTGCAAGCGGTCGTCAACCTCCTTCCAGCGTTGTAGGTCGATGGTAGTCCTTGCCTCCTGCCAGATGCTGATAAAGTCTTCAACTTCTTTTACACCACGGGCATAGCGTTCTTGTAACTCTTCCCATAGGGTGTTGCCACTTTTGAGACGATAGTCCCAGGGCACATGGTGGAACCACAACAGGTAGCGCTCAGGACAGGTGTTGATATCGTCGTAGAGCGAACAGAACGGCTCCCGATACTGTGAAGTGGCGTCGGAACCAGTGTGGGTGCGGTCGAAACCCACGCCGATGGAGTCAGCCTTGTGATAATAGACAGGGCACCACTCGATGGGGTAGTGGGCGATATATCCGCCAGGCTCGGGACCGTAGTGGTGATCGAAGGCGAAGATATGGTGCAGACCCAGGGGCATCATATAGTCAACGCAGGCCTCTCTCGATCGCAGCATCATACTCAGAAGCTGGGAGAAGACGGACTTTTTAGAGTCAGAAACCCCTTCGCCCTGAGTCGGGGACTGGAAATCGAAGGTCTGCTTCAGCCATTCCTGGGCGATGGTCTCGGAGGGAAGGAACGGGTCCCACGCCAGACGACCAAAGGCGTACCAGTTGGCTTGTGAGAAATGATGACCACACCAGTTCTTGTCCAAGCCGATGTTCGCCACACCAGCGATACCCACCAGTCGTTTGGGGGCCACGAGTCCGAAGAACTCACGCCACATCGGAGCCAGATAGACCAGGTGGCGCGACTGTCCGAGATACTCCTGAGTGATCTGTAACTCAGCCATCTGCGAGGTCTGTCGCATATTGTCGAAGATGGGAGCGTAGGGCTCTCTGGGTTGGAAATCGAGGGGACCGTTCTTCGACTGTAGGATGACATTATCGAGAAACTTGCCGTCGAGGTCCTTGAATTCCGATACGGCCTGTTTGACGCGATCCTCTCCCTTGTGGGCTGCGCCGTAGACAAAACTGCGCCACATCACGATGCCTCCAAAGGGTTTCAGGGCTTCAGCCAACGTATTGGCACCATCAGCATGGGTTCGCTTATAGTCGAAAGGACCAGGCTGTCCCTCGCTGTTGGCCTTTACTAAAAAACCTCCGAAGTCTGGTATCAGGGCGTAGATCTCCTTGGCCTTGGCCTTCCACCACGCTTTCACCTTCGAGTTCAGTGGGTCAGCTGTCTTCAAGGGCTTTCCGCCATTGAATCCCTTGGCGGGAATGGTCATCGGTGAGGCGAAATTCACTGACAGATAGACTTTGATACCATAGGGTCGCAGGATGTCGGCAATCTCCTTTACCTTGTCGATATAGGCTGCTGACAACATCTTTGGCGAGGCGTTGACATTATTGAGAACGGTGCCGTTGATGCCTATCGAAGCGTTGGCACGGGCATATTCCTTCATTAATCTGGCATCGATGGCCTTCGGCTGGTCTCCCTCGAGGTCCCAGAAGATGCTGCGACCTGCATAACCTCGCTCGATACTGCCGTCGAGGTTGTCCCAGTGGTTGAGGATCCTGTACTTGAAAAACGGCTTCTCGACAATGCCCTGACGGATGGCCGATGGGTCTTTCTGACTTCTCAAAAGGGCATAGGCGCCATAGAGCAATCCCTGATGGTCCTTGGCACGGACGATGGTCTTGCCATTCTCACTGCTGATCTGATAGGCGTCCTCTGGCAGTGAGGCGTCGATCGTCAAGGTGACTTCAGGGCCGTTGTAGTATTGCTTCAACTCGCCAGCTGCCAGACAGTCCGTGCCTGATACCTTGACTTTATTCACCGTTTCGTAGCGCAGCCATAGCCGACTGCCGTCTTCTGCCCTTGCCGAGAGAACCAGCATCAGGGTCAGTAATAGTGTGATGACTCTTCTCATTGTTGTAGTGTTTGCTTTTTTGATTGACGATGCAAAGTTACAAAAACATTTCCAATATGCCAAATTTATCACAACATATTTTCCCTTACCATCGGCTGTACAGCCCTAAAAGGGATGGGAATCGGATGTAGTACATTGACGTATTTTATTTTTTTTATTTTAAATATATATTTTCGCCCATTTAATTTGGCTATTTCAACAAAATTGTATAATTTTGCAGCCGTTATAGAAAGTCGATTCCTATATAATCTGCGAGCCTTCAGCTCTCCGGCGGAGGGGGTAAGACTGCCTATATCCTTGATGGTCAGAATGTTAATTAACTTCCGGTGGAAATGAATTTTACTGGAGGAAGGGAAGAAAATGTTACAAATGGAACAAAATTGGATGGTGGTTCGCACCTTCAACAGACATGAAATGACAGTATGCGACTTCCTGAAGCAGGAAGGAGTGACGTGTTTCATACCGATGCGCTATGTGGAAAAACAGGTCCGCGACGAGCCAAAACCCCGTCGGATATTGATGCCTGTCATTCATAATTATGTGTTCGTCAGGCTGGAAATGTCTGTTGCGCAGTTCAGTTCGCTACTAGCCAAGTGTGCCACACCCCTCTACATTCTGAAACACAAGGATACAGACCGTCCGGTGGAGATCACCAATCGGGAGATGGTGGAGTTCCGTATGCTGTGCGACCCGGCCTTTGAACAGCGGGTAAGCATCGTACAGCAAGGGGATGAACCGGAGGTCGGAAGGGAAGTCGAGATTATCCATGGCCCTTTTGCGGGTGTTCATGGCAGATTATACAGGAAACAGAAAAAGTACTGGTTCGTGAAGACGATTGCGGGTATCAGCGTTGAGTTGCGTATTACCCGTTGGTTTTGTAAACCAGTCTGACGTATTCGGCATCGTGCCGTTAAGCTGATAATTATTTTTAATCGATTATGAATAAATTTGTTTTGACTATGTCGCTTTTGTTTTGTGCCGTGCTGTCGCATGCTCAGGGCATGAGCGACGCTCAGGTAATGAGGTACATCCAAAGGGAGGCCAAAGCCGGAACCTCCCAGTCTCAGATTGCTGTGAAGCTGATGCAGCGTGGTGTTGATATGAAGCAGTTGCAGCGTGTCCGTCAGCAGGCGTCAGGGGCTCAGGGTGGTGCGACATCGGCTTCAAGTACAAGTAGTAGCTCTGGCGGCGGAAACAGTCGTCTTCGTAGGAGCAACGGTTCAGTGATGGTTGATGCTCAGGGCCGTCCGCTCTATTCGCAGACTAGTGCTTTTGCGATGGGGGCGGCAGGTGAAATAGAGGATATTGCGAGTCGCCCAAATGTGTATCTTCCCGACAGCATGAGCACGATGGTGAACGGTAAGCATGTCTTTGGCCGTGACATCTTCAATAAGCGCATGTTGACATTTGAACCGAACATGAACATCGCTACCCCTGCAAATTATGTGGTTGGTCCTGGAGATCGTGTCATTATTGATATTTATGGTGCTTCCCAGAAGTCTGATCAATATGAGGTCTCGCCCGAAGGAAACATTACCGTGGATGGTTTTGGTCCCATCCGTATTGGCGGCCTGACCGTTTCAGCAGCCAACGCGAAGATTAAAGAACAGTTGGGACAGCGCTATAAGAGTTCGAGTGTCAAGATGACAGTGGGACAGACTCGTACGATTACGGTCAATGTGATGGGTGAGGTAACTGCCCCAGGTACCTATACGCTCTCAGCTTTTGCTAGCGTGTTCCATGCTCTGTATATGGCTGGTGGCGTCACAGGTGTCGGTACTTTGCGTAGCATCAAGGTCTATAGGGGTGGCCGTCAGTTGACGGTAGTCGATGTATATGATTATATCCTTAACGGAAAACTAACGGGTAATGTCCGTTTGGCGGACAACGATGTGATTGTAGTAGGTCCTTATGACTGTCTCGTTGATATTGCTGGTCAGGTAAAACGTCCGATGGCTTATGAGATGCGCAAAGGTGAGAGCCTTGCAACATTGTTGAAGTATGCCGGTGGCTTCTCTGCCAAGGCATACAAGAAGGGCGTCCAGGTGAATCGTGTCTCTGGAGATCAGTACTCTGCTCATAATGTAGCTGAATTTGACCTGAGTAGTTTCAAACTGATGGATGGTGACTCTGTCACGGTTGACTCTATCCTTGAACGTTATACGAACACTGTTCAGATCAAGGGCGCAGTATTCCATCCCGGCATGTATGATTGGGGAAGCACGAATAATACAGTCCGTTCCCTGATCGAGAGTGCTGGTGGTTTGACGGAAGATGCTTTCTCTGTGCATGCCGTGCTTCATCGTATGAAAGCCGACCGTGTACGCAAAGTGCTTTCTGTCGATGTAGAAGGCATCATGGCAGGTACCGTGCCTGATCTGCCGTTGGAGAATGAGGACATTCTTTTCATACCTTTCCGCAGTGAGACACTGAACTGGCGTACATTGACGATTCGTGGTGAGGTGCAGATGCCTGGAACGTATGAATATGCTGAAGACGAGACGATTGAAGACTTCATCCTACAGGCCGGTGGTCTGACGGATGCAGCCTCAACAGCTCGTGTCGACGTATCAAGGCGTATTTCAGATCCTGGTGCAACTACTTCATCCAACGAGATAGCAAAAGTGTTCTCATTTACGATAAAGAACGGAATGGTCGTTGATGGTGACCGGAGCTTCACGCTGGAGCCTTATGATGAAGTCTTTGTACGTCGTAGCCCCGCCTATCAGCCACAACGTAATGTGTTAGTGGATGGTGAGGTGCTATTCCCTGGTCAGTATTCACTTTCTACTAAGAACCAGCGTATCTCAGAACTTGTGAGGGCCGCAGGTGGTGTGACGGATCAGGCTTATGTCAGAGGCGCACGTATTGAACGTGTCATGACGGAAGACGAAAAGTTCCGTAACCGTCAGGTGCTGGATTTGGTTAGACAGAAGGGATCGAATTCTGGATTGGATATGGTCACCCAGGATGAAGAGGCTGCCGACTATGATATCAATCAGGCTCGTGACAGTGTGGAAAATGATACTGTTCGTTATTCTGTGGGTATAGAGTTGGATAAGGCTCTCGCTAATCCAGGCTCAGACTATGATGTAACTTTGAAGGAAGGTGACCGTCTGATTGTGCCCGAATATAATGGAACGGTGAAGATCAATGGTAATGTGATGTATCCGAATACGGTGGCATATAGTGATGGCAAGAAATATAAGTGGTATATCAATCAGGCAGGTGGCTTTGGCAGCCGTTCCAAGAAATCACGTACTTTTGTGGTATATCAGAACGGAACGGTATCAAAGGCCAAGAAAGCCAAGATTGAGCCTGGATGCGAGATTATAGTGCCATCTAAGACAACGACAGCCGGCGAAGTCATTGGACAGATTGGATCGGTTGGAACTTCTATGGCTACACTCTTAACCTTGCTGATTTCTGTAATTAATTTAGTGAAGTAAAATAGTTTCGAAATGGAAACAGTGCAACATAAGAATAAGAAAGAACCGGTCATTGATTTCCCCCGTCTCTGGGCTGCTTTGGTACGGCGTAAGAAGACATACTTTAAGGTTATTCCGACCGTAATATTAATTGTTTGGTTTATTTCTTTAGGCTTACCAAACTATTATAATTGTAGAATTCAGTTGGCTCCTGAGGATAATAAGGGTGGAAGTGCAGGAACGTTGGCTATGTTAGCTAGTACTTTTGGCGTTAATATAGGTGGCGGGTTTCAAAGCAGTGATGCTATCACTGTGATGTTGTATCCTGATTTGCTGAATAGTGTTGAATTTAAAGCATCATTACTTAAAATCAAGGTTCAACGTCCAACAGACAAGAAACCTATGTCTTATTATGATTATTTGAAGAATGAGCAGAAGGAGGCTTGGTGGCTTTCCGCCAAACAGAACCTGATGAATTTCCTTTTTGGCAAAGAGAAAGAAAAGAAGGAGAGTCAGCCTATTGATCCTTTTGAACTGACTCCTGAGCAGGCTGGTCTGTCTGGGATGGTTAATTCCAAAATCAGGTGTGATATTAATAGTAGTGCTGCAAAACAGCAGGTACTTATTACAGTAGAAGTGACCGATCAAGATCCTCATGTAGCTGCTGTATTGGCTGATTCGGTGAAAGCACATCTTCAGGAATACATTACCGACTATAAGACTAAGAAGGCGCGCCATGATTTGGAATTCACTGAAAAACTTTACAAGGATGCAAAGAAGAGCTATGAACGGGCTAGACAGTTGTATGCAGATTATATGGACACAAATCATGATGTGATATTGGAAAATGTCCGCCAGAAACAGACAGATCTGGAGAATGAGATGCAGCTTCTATATAACAATTATAATGCATTAAGTACGCAGTTATTGGCTGCCAAAGTACGAGTGCAGGAGGAGACTCCTGCCTTTACGACTCTTCAGGCCGCAACTGTTCCTTTGTGGCCGTCTGGCCCAAACAGAAGTCGTCTGGTTATATTATTCACAATAGCAGCATTGTTTTTTACTACTATTTGGGTGTTGTACGATGAAAATGAGATTAAGCATCTGTTAGGCATATCTGATAAGACTGAAGAATAAATATGTTAAATGGTAAGACCGTATTAATTACCGGTGGAACTGGTTCCTTTGGTAATAAGTTTGTGGAGACCATTCTCCGCGACTATCCTGATGTGAAGAAGATTGTGATCTACTCGCGTGGCGAGTTGAAACAATACAATATGAAACAGAAGTACCCTCAGGATAAATTCCCGATGCTGCGTTATCTGATTGGTGATGTCCGTGATGGCGAGCGCTTAAAGATGGCCTGTGAGGGTGTAGATGTGATTATTCATGCTGCTGCAATCAAACAGGTGGATACTGCAGAGTATAATCCTCGAGAGTGTATTAAAACCAACGTGAACGGTGCTGTAAATGTGATTGATGCAGCCATTGCTTGCGGAGTCAAGGATGTGGTGGCGTTGTCTACAGATAAGGCTTGTGCCCCCATTAACCTTTATGGGGCCACAAAACTGACATCCGATAAATTGTTTATCGCTGCCAACAATATCAAAGGCAGACGAGACCTGCGCTTCTCTGTGGTCAGATATGGTAACGTTATGGGATCTCGTGGGTCGGTAATCCCTTTTTTCATCAAGTTGAGGGATGAGGGCGCCACAGAATTACCGATTACGGACAAACGGATGACACGTTTTAATATCTCTCTGCAGGAAGGTGTTGATCTTGTGATGTGGGCATTAAAGAATCATCTTGGTGGTGAACTCTTTATTCCTAAAATTCCATCTTATAAGATTACGGATGTGGCTACTGCCATTGCACCAAACCTGAAACAGGTGGAGGTTGGTATCCGTCCTGGTGAGAAACTCCATGAGGAAATGATCACTGCAACAGACTCGTTGAGTACAATTGATTTAGGGAAGTATTATGCGATCCTTCCTTCGATTGTTTTTGATGAACGGACACATGAGGACTATCTGAAACACCATAACGCCAAGTTCGTATCTCAGGGTTTTTATTATGCATCCAATAATAATGAACAATGGGATACTGTCGAAACATTGCGGGAGAAATTCAGGCAGGTTATTCCCGGCTTTGAGGTGAAATAAGGTGAGAAGGCAGACATGAAGAAGCTATTTTATAGCGTTAGTTCTCTCCATAGCCCTCATGCTGGGGTGATGCTGAATAAAATGCTGTCTGATCAGAAGAAAGGTGTGGAGGTCGTTTTGGCTTATTGTCATCGAGCTTTGCCTTCCTGTTTCGACAATGTTCATGGTAATACGGGAATTTGTAAGGTGTGTATGCACATGCATCGCCAGATAATTCGTAATTATCTTCCTGGTATACAGGCCATACCGATTTCAAGCAAGCAGTTTAAACCTAGTAGAAATGATTTCTCCTATGATGACGTCTTTGACT
>Ga0310786_10003268_pt1 | contig 23754 bp, 26 predicted proteins | sample AusTroGonzalo_MG_FD_203881 | JGI IMG/M metagenome (GOLD analysis project Ga0310786, IMG submission 203881) | Bovine rumen microbial communities from tropical cattle in Woodstock, Queensland, Australia - Gonzalo_03 (v2) (version 2) | ecosystem: Host-associated > Mammals > Digestive system >...
TTGACATTCTGAAGCAGAAGCGATACAATATCCGGCGTTGAGTGCCCGTAGCTCAGCTGGATAGAGTGTCAGACTCCGACTCTGAAGGTCACAGGTTCGAATCCTGCCGGGCATACATGAAAAAGGCCTTGTGAAGCAATTCACAAGGTTTTTATCATGCGAGGGCTTTCCGATCACCCTCGCGCTCCTTCGGACAAGTGCTGTTTTTTATTTCGGGGGTTATGAGTTTACGGATTAAATCCGGATCGGGGCCTGTTTCCTCTGCGGATAAAGGCATGTTGAAAATCAAAGGGATGATGTGAGACGTTCCCGGGCAGATACTGATCAAAAAGATTCTGGAATTCCTGCACAGAGAATTTGGCACCGATTTCCACGGAGACGACATTACCTTCACTGTTGACGACAACTGTGGTGGGAACGCCCGAAGATGCAAAGGAATCCAGGCCGGTATTGCCGACGCCGGCAATGGGGAAAGTAAGACCCATGGACCTGGCGTAGCTTTGGAGTGTGGAATTTGAGTCAGTGGGTTCGATTGACAAGGCGATGACGGCTACGCGGTCCTGATTCTTTGCCCAGGCCTCCTGCAAATAGGGAAACTCAGCCTTGCAGGGCGGGCACCATGTGGCCCAGAGATTGATGAGAACCAGGTCATGATCCTTCAGGGCTTCGGAAAGGGTGAAACTTTTCCCGTCGATTGTTCTGACGGTGAAGTCATTCAGCTTTGTGCCTGATCCGGCAGCAAAGGCCGAAACACAGACCAGCGCCAGAAGCAACGACAGGAAAAGAGCACCTGCTTTTTTCAAGAACATCCTCCTCCTGACGAGGGAGTCATTACAGACGTTTTCTGAGCGTGCCGCCGATTTCAAAGGCGGAAACGTCATCATCCAGTTTACCGCTGAGGCGGTACTCAGTGCCGCGGAGAATGCGGCGCAGGGTGACCTTATGATCCGGCAGGATTTCGTGGTTATAGTTCAGGATGATCCGCTCCGGTTCATACTCGGTCATCATCCCGATGCCCAGGGCGTTGCAGAGCATATCCGCATAGCGGGTGTTGTTGACATGGCCGTTTACATCCAGATCGGTATAGACCGGATGATACTCGGTGACAAATTCTTCACCCTGCAGGTTGCCGACGGTGGCAGGAAGATTCATGGGGACCGAGAGATCCTTATTGTCCGGGATCAGCTTGCCGACATCACCCGGCGGGAGCATGCGGCGGGTGTTGATATCCAGGAGAAGCCAGAGGGAGCCTGCCTTGCCGATCATTTCCCCGTGTTCATCGGTAAAGATGAAATAGCGGGGAAAGAAGCAGATGCGCGTCGGGGTCGGGAAGGTATGGACGGTGACTGTTTCTCCGACGGACGGGTAGCGGTTCATATGGAGCTCACATCGAGAGAGAACCCAGACGATGTTGTTTTTGATCAGCTCGTCACGGCCGCAGCCGAGGAGCATGCTGTGCATGCCGGCGGCTTCCTGCATCGATTCGAGGATGGCGCTGGGGCGCCATTTGCCCATCAGGTCGCAGTCTCTGGTTCTTAAGGTAAAGGTTTCATCAAAAGTACTATGCATTGGATAATCCTCCAAGGTATGATTCAAGATCCGTGAAGGGATCGAGGGGAGAGTCTTTTTTGAGATACAGTGGATGGTGGGGATGCCCTTTTTGGCTGCGGGGACCGGCGGTGAACCAGCGGGCTCCGAACTTTTTACCTGTGTCGGCCATGTCGAGGACGCAGCCGGGGAGATACGGCCTTTTTTCAATGATCGTTCCCCAGGCAGCCCAGAGATCCGGGGCGGTTTTCAGCTGAGAAAGCAGCCAGGAGAAGGCTTTGAGGTTCTCACGATGGAGATCAGGGTTCAGCTCTTTTTCCATATCGTCCGGATCGGTAGCGCGCTGGGCATAGACATTGAACATGACAAAGGAATCATAGCCGTTATACAGGGCGATCCGCTCGGCAGATTTCAGCGTATTGTCCAGACGGTCAGGAATCGCCGTGGAGGGATTGATCCCAATACAGATCAGCGGGTGATCGCCCCGGGTGCCGAGAATGTAGCGGTATTCACTGTAGTGATCCGGAATATAGAGCCAGCGGCTGCGGTCAAAGTTCACAGCCGTGGGCCGGAGCGCTTCCTCGAAGGTGAGGACGCCGGCGTGCGCCGTATCGGAAGACGGAATATGCCTCATGGGATCAGGAAAGGGGACGGATCAGGATCAGGGGAGTCAACTCATCCCCTTGGCCGGAGGGATTGTCCGCCATGGCATCCTGAATCTCGTCATCCGTAAGGGGGAAGTCATCACACTTGCCGAGCTGGTTCTGGTCGATATCGTTGGCGTCCATGAGGACGACCGGGATACCGGTATCTTTTTCCAGTTGATTGCAAAGCTCCACCGGGTTCGGCGGGTTAATCAGGGCAAGCTCTTTATACCGGTCAAAACTGGAACGGAAGTAGAACCCGTCAATCCCGGCAACGCCCTTGCCGCAGATTTTATAAAACAGACCGTGGACGCCGAAGGGCCGGGTGATCGCACTGACGAAGGCGGCAAACAGGACGCGGGGGAGACCGCAGATATCGATCACCAGCTGAAGCTTATAGGGTTCATGCATGCCGACGCCGGTCTCGTTGATGCCAGCAAAGGGGGCCAGCTTCTTCGCCCAGAAACCGGGATGAACTTCATCCTTGGTCTTCACGTTGCGGGTGCACATGGCCATGACCTTGGCACCGAAGGAAAGAACGTCTCCCGGCTGAGCCAGGGGAAGCACATATTTGCGGACCAGTTCTGCCTGATCCTCCCCGACTTCCACGAAGTGGGTCTGGATCGCAAAACGGTCGTATTTACGGCCGTTTTTCCCGGTCAGGGTTCCACGGTCGAAATAGGTGATGCCGTTGGATTCACGGCGCTGGTCTTCAAGATTCCTGGAAGCGATGATGCCCATGAGATTAACCTCCCTTGTGGGGGCTTTCCGATCGTCCCCACGCCCCTTCGGCCACAATGTGAGTAAGGGGTTCGGTTTAGCTGATTTGCGGGAACTATCCGGTGGTCCCCATGCCCCTTCGGGTCATAAAGACAGTATATCTTTATACCTATTGTATGTCAATGAGGGAATTGCACCATATATATTGTGTTTTTGATGAAAATCGGATATAATCGTTCAGATAGTGAGTATTCGGAGAGGATGGGGACGGAATGGAGAAGCACGCGGCTCAGGATGCAGTCATCCTGATCCCTTCGCTGGAGCCGGACGGACGGCTCCCGGCCTATATCCGCAGACTGAAGGAAGGCGGCTTTGCCCGGATCGTGGTCGTGGACGACGGATCCACAGAGAGCTACCAGCCGATTTTTCGGGAAATTGAGGAAGTTGAAGATACAACGGTTCTCCACCATGAGGTCAACAAGGGTAAAGGAATCGCCCTGAAGACCGGGTACCGGTGGATCCTGGAGAATCTGACGGACAAGATCAGCGGCGTCATCACCGCGGACGCGGACGGGCAGCATACGGTTGAGGACTGCCTGAAGCTGGCCGAGAAACTGGAAGGCGGGGAAAGGGCCCTGTATCTGGGCAGCCGGGATTTCAACAGCGAGAATATTCCGCCCAAGAGCCGTTTCGGCAACAAGATGACCTCCGTCGTATTCAAACTGCTTTACGGACAGTATCTGCCGGACACGCAGACAGGGCTGCGCGCCTTCCGGAAGGAAGACCTGCAGTTCATGATCGACGTGGAAGGCGCGCGATTTGAATACGAGATGAAGGTGCTGATCGCCTGCACGCGAGCACGGATCCCGATTATCCCGGTGCCGATTGAGACAATCTACGAGAACGAGAATGAGGGAACGCATTTCCACCCGATCAAAGACAGTATCCGGATCTACAAGGTGATCCTCGGAAGTTTCTTCAAGTTTATGGCGTCCAGCCTGACCAGCGTTGTGGTCGACCAGGGTCTCTTCAATCTGCTGAACCTGGTGGTGTTCGCAAACGGGGCAGCCAAGGATGCCAAAATCATTCTGATTTGTACGGTTATCGCGAGGGTGGTCAGCGCGACGGTCAATTTCCTGCTGAACAGGAAGCTTGTATTCAAGGATAAAGGCAGCGCCGGCAAATCTTTTCTGCGGTACGCGATCCTCAGCATTATCATTATGCTGCTGAGCGCCGGCGGAACATGGCTCCTGGGGCAGACCGGCATGAGCAGTACGGTGGCGAAGCTGATCACGGACACGCTGCTGTATTTCGTCAGCTACGGGATGCAGGAGAGATGGGTGTTCAAGGGGGAAAAGCAGCATGGCTGATGTGCTGACCGAGATCGGCGGAGTGAAACTGACGATCCGAACGGTTGGGATTGTCACGGCAGTCCTGGTGCTGATCCTGTTCATACTCCTGCGGATAGCGATGAACAAAAAAACGGCCGCGGAGACACGGAAGATCATGAGATGGCTGGACGGGATCGGATTCGGACTTCTGCCGGCGGCTGCCGTCTGGAAGATTTTCGAAGAACGATATTCCGGGGCCGGCCTGGAAGTGTTTGAGCCTCTTCCGCTGATTCCCGGACTGACGGAGAACGGAAGGTTTATTCCCGGGAGCATCGAAGCTGCCGCAGCGCTGCTGTGTTTTGCCGGGATCTGCCTCTGGCTGATCATCCGAAAGGAAGAGATGGCAGGAACGGGCGATCTGCTGATCGTTTCGCTGTGCCTGTGGTCCGGGATCCGGATCGTGACGGAAAGCTTCAGAGAGGCTCCGGACAATGTTTTCCGTTATGTGTACTGCGCGGCTGTTCTTGTCTGTCTTGGGATATGGACCGCGAGGCAATTACATCAGACCCACGCAAAACAACGGATCGCAGGCAACTGGGTTGCTGCGATCCTGTGTACGGCGATGATTGTGCTGACGGCTTCCGGGACGCTTTCGGTCGGAAGCGCGATCGGGGACCTGGCGGTGATTTTGGGGTGCGCGGTGCTGATGGTGCTTCTTACGCTGCTGTGCGGGAGCGACAGCAGACAATGGGAGGCTTTCCAATCGACCCCTTAAACTCCTTCGGACTTCCGATTCGGGCAGGAGGCTTTCGGGCAATGGCGGCAGGTATCCAGATCGATTTCGCTGCCAGGGATCATCATTTCGACGAGACCGGAAGGGGAAACGGATTCCTCTTTCAGGCCGAGGCGGGCAAAGAAGCCTGTGAGATCCCGGGGACACTGCAGACGGACTTCCCGAGCTGAATGACTCTGGGCCTTGAAGAGGAGAAGACGGAGCACCAGATCGCCAAGGCGCCGGCCACGGCAGGATTCGAGAACACCGATATCGCCGAGGCGGAAGGCACCATCCTCCCACCAGATGCGGCCGGTGGCGGCGGGGACGCCATCCTCAAAGATGATCGCGTTCCAGCTGGCAGCGTCGAGGTCATCGGCGCCGCGGCCGAAGACAGCGGTGCGGACGGGGAGAACGGCAGAGATGTTTTCGCCAGGGGCAGACCATTTTCCCTGGATCATAATGACTCCTTTCCAAGGGGGCTTTCCGATCGTCCCCTTAACCCCTTCGGATGATATTTTTTCTGTGGGGGCTTTCCGATCGCCCCACACCCCTTCGGTCAACAACGTGTGTGAAGAAAGTTAGAAGAAGCCTGAAAATAAAAAAGGAGGACAGCGGATGGAGAAAGCCAAGATTGAACGGATCAATGAACTGGCCCGGAAAAAGAAAGCCGGGGGACTCACCGAAGCGGAGGCGGCGGAGCAGGCGGAACTGCGCCACGAGTATCTGGCCGAATACCGCGAGAACATGAAGGCGATCCTCGACGGCATCGTCATCCAGGAAGAAGACGGAAGCCGCCACCAGCTGACGCAGAAGGACCATTCGCCTGAACAATGATAAGGCGGAAAAGACTGAAAGTCAACTTGTCAAAGCCAATGGGATCGGGTATAATCGCATGTGTTTTTTCAGGAAAACTAACGACCGGAAAAACCGGAGAAAGAAGGAACGAAAAATGACGGATAATGAAATGAACAACATGGAAGAAGACATTATCGTTTTTGAGGATGAAGACGGAAACGAATACAGCTACGTTGTGATTGACTATATGTTCTACAACGGAGACGAATATGCCCTGCTGACCGAAGAGGACGCGGAAGTGAACGATGACAACACGCAGGAATGCATCATCTGCAAGGTTGTGGCCGAGGAAGAGGACGGGGAAGAGACCGAAAGCTTTGAACTGGTCGACGATGAGGAACTGGCGTCGAAGCTGGTTGACATCTTCAATACGAAAATTCAGGAAGAAGAGGAAGAATGATCATGAGCAAGCCCGTGCGTGTTTTTCTGGTGCTGCTGTGCGCGGCTGTTATCTTCATGATGCCCTTTGTGCTCTCCGCGCCGAACATGCTCAATGACATCAAGATGGAACTGATGAACGACGACGAGGAAGAAATTGACTTTGGACGCCTGTTATTCGGTTCCGCGATGGCTGAGGATGAACTGGAAGAGGAAACACTGGAAGAGGGCGAATTCGCCTCCCATCCGGAATGGGCGCTGCCGCTGGACTTTACCCCCGGCTGCGAACCGAAGGCGGACCAGTATACCGAGAACGGATACGAGGATGAATCCATCCGGGTGAAGACGGAGCATCAGGAAATGGACGACGGGACCAAGATCCACATCGCCTATATCCAGATCGCTGATCCGTCCCAGATCCGGACGGGCGTGGTCAATCCGGAGAAACTGGGGTCTTCCAAGACAGCTTCCGTTTCCGCACTGGCAAAGAAATATAACGCGGTAATCGCCATAAACGGCGACAATTACGTCGACAAGCCGGAGAAAACCACTTTTGAATACCGGATGACAAACAAGATCCGGAGCAAAACGAACCGAACCAAGGATATTCTGGTTATTGACGATCAGGGAGATTTCCATCTGTTTCCGAAATCCCAGGGAATCAAGGAATTCCCGAACGAACTGAAGAAGATGGACCGGAAACTGGTTAACGCTTTCACTTTCGGACCGGCATTGGTCATTGACGGCGAACTGATGGAAATCGATGAAAACTACGGATACAATCCCCACGGCCGTGAGCCGCGGGCAGCGATCGGGCAGATGGGTCCGCTGAGCTATGTGCTGGTGATTGTCGAGGCAAAGGACCGGTCCGGTTCTTCAGGATTCTCCCAGACGAAGCTCGGTGAATTCATGCATGAGCTGGGATGTAAGCAGGCTTTCAATCTTGACGGGGGAAATTCTGCTGAAATGGTATTTGGAGATCAGATTATCAAGGGGATGCCCGGGGGGGATGAGCGAGGGCTGAGCGATATTATCTATTTCGCTTCAGCAGAACAATGATCGGGGGGCTTTCCGATCGCCCCCACACTCCTTCGGCTGCTTGAGGGATAAAGTTAAGAAGAAAAGAATTTTTTGATTAAAGGATTTTGTAATGAATCTGTTGGAAGAGGCTGTCATCATCGAGGTTTTCGGGGTGAAAGTCTATGCATTTGGATTTTGCGTGATGCTGGGGGCGATCTGCTCCATGATCACGCTGGGACTTTTGGCGAAGAATGCCCGTCTGCAACCGGGGACAGCGCCGCTGACGGCACTGCTGGCAATGGTTTGCGGGATCGTATGCTCCCGACTGACTTACTGTCTGCTGAATCAGGAACTGGGGAAGATGACCCCGGTTTCTTTCTGGCCGCAGCTGGCCGGCGGCGGATGGAGCATGTTCGGCCTGATCGGCGGCATCTTTCTGGGCGGGTGGATCAGCGCGCGGATCATGAAGGAAAGGACCGCGAGGATCCTGGATATCCTGAGCGTCGCGCTGCTGCCGACGGTGATCGCGGAACGGATCGCGGAGAATCGGATAGAGGATTTCGATATCAGCCGGGCGCTGGACAGTGAGTGGCTGGCCAAGAGCTTCCTGGCAGTGGGAGAAGATGAACCCTGCCTGGCAACCTATTATGTAGCTGCGGCTGCGGCGCTGGTTCTGTTTATTATCCTGCTGATCCGGATTCTTAAAAGCAGAACGGACGGGGATACGGTTATCGCGTTCCTGCTGCTGTTCGGCGCGGGCGCCGTTGTGCTGGAGAGCCTCCGGTATGACCGGTTCCTGAGCATATCGTTTGTCGGGCTGCAGCAGATTGCCGCGGCGGTTATGCTTGCGATCGGTGTGGTGATCGCGTTCAAACGCGGAAGAGCACGGAAGCCGCGCCTCGCGATTGCAGCGCTGATCAGCCTTCCGCTGATGGTCGGGATTGTGCTGGGGCTTGAATTTGCCCTGGACCGGACAACCTGGAACAAGTTTCTGCTGTATGCTGTCATGATTCTGACGGTGGCCACCCCGGCGGTGATGGGACTGAAACTATTAAATAAGGATACAGAAGGAAAGTAAGACCGGTGAAGATCAAGGTATTTAATCTAAGAGGAGATACCTTCAGGGAACGCGCTATCAGCCTGAAGGAGAACATCGTTACCAAAATAGCGATGGGTATCCTTCGTCCCTTTAACCGGCACAAGATGATCGACCTGGACCATATCAGGGAAAACCCCGAGAATCCGCTCGTGTTTCTCGGCAATCACGCAGAGATTTACGGACCGATTGCCAGCGCCCTTTGCTTTCCGGTGGATGTGCGGTTCTGGGTTATCAATATGATGATGTTCGACCCAAAGAAGGTCCGGGCATACATGTACGAAAATACTTTCAGCAAAAAAACATTCCTGCCTGTGTTTGTGCGAAAGTTTCTTGCCTTTTTTCTCGGGTGGATGAGCGTGAACGTGATGAACGCGCTGCGGGCGATCGCGGTATACCGGGACTCACCGATGAAACTGCGGCAGACGCTGCGGGAGAGCGTGGAAGCGCTGGAGCACGGGGATAACCTGATGATCTTCCCGGAACATCCGGAAGACAAGTACGAAAAGGGCGGGGTGAGTGAGTTTTCGCCCGGGTTCCTGATGCTGGCGGAAGCCTGGTGGAAGAAATCAGGAAAAAAACTGAGGATTCTGCCGGTTTACGCCAGCCGGGAAGCCAGAACTTTTACGTTCGGGAATGAGATTGTTTATGAACCGGAGAACGGGTTTGCGGCCGAGCAGGAGAGGGTGCTGAAGGATGCGAGGGAACAAATGCTGAGATTAGGGGGCTTTCCGATCGCCCCCTAAAACCCCTTCGGCGCAATCGCCCTAAAACCTATCGGGCAAATACTCTCTTAAGACAGGAAAATGTATATGAGGAAACAGAAACTGACAAGCATAATCGCGATAATAGTACTTATCAGCGTATTGACAATGCCTTACTCAGGGGCTGAGCAGGCGGCGCCGAGCATCTGGGAGATGCTGGGGGTCGGGACGACCACGGAGGTTCCTACGGAGACTCCTCAGCCGACGGTTACGCCTTCACCGGACGCGTTCCGGTTCCGGGACGGGATCCGCTGGGGGATGAATCCGCAGCAGGTCAAGGCGCTGGAAAGCGTGAACATGGTCGAGCGGGTCCTGCAGGACTGGGCGATTATGGTCACAACGGAGAAGGTAGCTGTCAGCCGTTTCACGGCAGATCTCGTGTTCATCTTCCGGCAGGAACAGCTGAAGATGATCGTATACGAATTCCAACGGAAGGACGCGGACGCAGATTATCAGTATCTGACGGGCGCACTGTGCTCGCTTTACGGCGAACAGAAAGACGCGGATCCGGCGATGATCAAGGTGCTGATGGACGCGGTAAACCCCGGACGGTATCAGGCGGACCAGCTGACAAAAGCACACGGATGGCTGACGGCGGACGGGACTGCCGTGTTCCAGTATCAATACGCGCCGGATTCTTTCGGGGTGATGTATGTGGCGCCGGAACTGGGCGGGGGACTGTATCAGACCAACGGGCTGTAAAATTCGTTCACCGAACATTCACAAATCTACACACAGATTTCATCGAATAAAAAAGATCGGAAGTATTGACAAAGAACAGGCAAGGTGTTACATTATGCATGTGGTTAGCACTCGCAACCGTCGAGTGCTAACAACAACCGGGAAAGGAGGCGGTCGAATGGATATGGACGCACGGAAGATGCGCATTCTGCGGGCGATCATCGATGATTATATCCTGACGGGTGTGCCGGTCGGGTCCAGAACCATCAGCAAGAAATACGAAATGGGCCTTTCGTCCGCCACAATCCGGAACGAGATGAGCGATCTGGAGGAACTCGGGTTTCTTGACCAGCCGCACGTTTCCGCCGGTCGGATCCCTTCCGCCAAGGCATACCGCCTGTATGTGGATTCCCTGCTGCAGGCCGGGATTATCCCGGACGACTCAGCCGAGAGCGTGCTGAGCCACTTCAGCGGCCGGGTCCACCAGATGGAAGACGTGATCGACCACGCGGCCAGGGTCCTTTCCAGCCTGACGCAGTACACGGCGGTGGTCCTTTCCCCGAAAGGGAATGAACCGAAGATCCAGACGATCCAGCTGGTGCCGGTCTCCGCGGAAAGCGCACTGGTGGTCATCGTGACAGACCAGGGGCTGATCCGGGACAGCATCATCCGCGTCAGCAGCGAGGTGGACGGCGATACGCTGTACCAGATTTCCAGAACGCTGACGAACGAGCTGCGGGGCAGCACGCTGACGAAGGCCTGCGAGATCCTGCCGGAGATGACGCGGCGGATGGAGGGCAACGACGAGGTGCTGCACAGCCTGTACGGCTTCTTCAACGAAGGAAAGACCGCGTCGAGAAGTCCCCACGTAGCCATCGGCGGAACAAGCAACATGCTGAGTTATCCGGAATACAGCGACGTGGACAAGGCGAGGAATTTCCTGAGTCTGATGGAGACGCGCGACAAGCTGGCAGACATTATCCGCGGCAGCGGGGAGATGGCCTTCACGGTGCGGATCGGTCCGGAGACCGGTGTGCCGGAGATGGCCGACTGCTCCATCGTGACCGCTTCCTACTCCACGAGGAGCGGACAGCAGGGCACGATCGGGGTTATCGGGCCGACGCGGATGCGGTATTCAAGAGTCATTTCCATCCTGAACATGATGGGCCATGAACTGACCGATATGTTCAGCGGTGAGGATGAAGGGAAGCGAAGCCCATGAAGAAACGGAAAGGCAAAGGGAAAATGGACAAAAAGCAGGAAGAGATCCTCGAGCAGAAGGTGAACCCGGAAGAGGAAACCACCGAAAACAAACCGGAGTCCGAAACGGCGCCGGAAGCGCCCGCGGAAGAAGCCAAGGAAACGGAAGAGGATCCCGTGCAAAAAGCGCTGGACGAGGCAAACGCCAAGACCGCCGAATATCTTCAGCTGGCCCAGCGCGTGCAGGCGGATTTCGAAAATTTCCGCCGGAGGAATGAGACCGTACGGGCGGATGCTTACGCAGACGGACGCAAGGACGTAGCCGCGGCAATGCTGCCGGTGCTGGACAACCTCGAACGCGCAGTGGAAGCGGCGGCGGGCAGCCAGGACGAAGCGCTGAAGAACGGCGTTGAGATGGTCCTGAAGCAGATGAACGACGCCTATGAGAAGCTGGGGGTCAAGCCGATCGACCGGACGGGCGAAAAGTTTGATCCGAACCTGGAAAACGCCATCCTGCAGGGCACAGAGGACGAGGGAGAACCCGGAACCGTGTGCCAGGTACTGCAGAAGGGTTACATGATCGGGGACAAGGTGCTCCGGCATGCGATGGTCAAAGTTGTGCCTGAATGACGCTATGCGTCTTCGGAAATAAATGATATCAATCCAAATTTCAGAATAAACAGGAGGGAAAGACAATGAGTAAGATTATCGGAATTGACCTGGGAACCACCAACAGCTGCGTAGCCGTGATGGAGGGCGGACAGCCCACCGTGATCGCCAACGCCGAAGGCAGCCGGACTACCCCGTCCGTCGTCGCCTTTACCAAGGACGGAGAACGCCTGATCGGCCAGGTGGCCAAGCGCCAGGCCGTAACCAATCCGGACCGGACCGTGATCTCCATCAAGCGTGAGATGGGCACCACGTACAAGGTCAACATTGACGGAAAACAGTATACTCCTCAGGACATCAGCGCAATGATTCTGAGCAAGATGAAGGAAACGGCCGAGAGCTATCTGGGCGAGAAGGTTACCCAGGCGGTTATCACCGTGCCGGCATACTTCAACGACAGCCAGCGGCAGGCGACCAAAGACGCCGGCCGGATCGCCGGACTGGAAGTGCTGCGGATCATCAACGAGCCGACAGCAGCCTCTCTGGCCTACGGCCTGGATAAGGAAGAAAACCAGAAGATCCTGGTGTACGACCTGGGCGGCGGCACCTTCGATGTCAGCATCCTGGACATCGGCGACGGCGTGTTCGAAGTGCTGAGCACCAACGGCAACACCCGGCTGGGCGGCGACGATTTCGACCAGCGGATTATTGACTATGTGGCCGACCAGTTCAAGAAAGAGAACGGCATCGACCTGAAACAGGACAAGATCGCATGCCAGCGGCTGAAGGAAGCCGCCGAAAAGGCCAAGATCGAACTGAGCGGCACCACAACCGCGAACATCAACCTGCCCTTCATCACCGCGGATGCTACCGGACCGAAACATCTGGACGTGACGCTGACCCGCGCGAAGTTTGACGAGCTGACCAGCGATCTGGTTGACGCGACGGTTGAACCGATGCGGAAAGCCCTGAAGGACGCCGGACTGAGCGTGGACCAGATCAACAAGGTGATCCTGGTCGGCGGCAGCACCCGGATCCCCGCCGTGCAGGAAGCGGTCAAGAAAGTAACCGGGAAGGAGCCTTTCAAGGGCATCAACCCGGATGAGTGCGTGGCGATCGGCGCGGCTATCCAGGGCGGCGTGCTTGGCGGCGAAGTCAAGGACGTGCTGCTGCTGGACGTGACGCCCCTGAGCCTGGGCCTTGAGACGGAAGGCCACATCTTTACCAAGCTGATCGAGCGGAACACCACGATCCCGACCAGCAAGAGCCAGGTATTCTCCACGGCAGCGGACGGCCAGACCACGGTCGAGATCCACGTACTGCAGGGCGAGCGTCAGATGGCTTACGACAACAAGACGCTGGGCCGCTTCCAGCTGACCGGTATCGCACCGGCTCCCAGAGGCGTGCCGCAGATCGAAGTCACCTTCAGCATTGACAACAACGGTATCGTGAACGTGTCCGCCAAGGACAAGGCGACCAACAACGAGCAGCAGATCACCATCACCGCCAGCACCAACCTGAGCGAAGAAGAGATCAACCAGCGCGTGAAGGAAGCCGAACAGTTCGCGGAGCAGGACAAGAAGCGCAAGGAAGAGGTTGAAACCCTTAACCGCGCCGACAGCCTGATCTACGAGACCGAGAAGACGATGCGCGAAAACGGCGACAAGCTGAGCGAAGAAGACAAGAATACGGTGCAGGCCGAGATCGACGCCTTCAAGAAAGTGCGCGAAGGCAACAACGCGGACGAGATCAAGAACGCGATGGAAGGCTTCACCCAGAAGGTTTACGCGGTGTTCGGCAAGCTGTATCAGCAGCAGGGCGGCGCACAGGGCGATCCCATGAACGGCGCCGGTCCCGAGGCGGGCACCACCAACGATGACGGCAGTGTGAACGCTGACGGCAGCGTAGAGTAACCGGAACGATTCGGGAAACATTTAGTCTGGCAGGCAGGCCCGCCCCGGAAACGAGGTGGGCTTGCTTTGAGGAAGAAGGTGAGAAGGCTGTATGGCGAACAAGCGTGACTACTACGAGGTGCTCGGCGTCAGCAAAAACGCGACGGACGACGAGATCAAACGCGCGTACCGGAAGAAGGCCAAGGAATGCCATCCAGACCTGCATCCGGACGATCAAGGCGCCGTGGAGCGCTTCAAGGAACTGAACGAAGCCAACGAGGTACTGTCGGATCCGGACAAGCGGGCCCGGTATGACCAGTTTGGCTTTGAAGACCCGATGGCCGGAATGGGCGGCGGCGCGGGCAATCCTTTCAGCGGCGGCTTCGGCTTCGGCGGAATGGGCGATATTTTTGACCAGCTGTTCAACGGCGGCATGGGCACGAGAACCGCCCGGAACCAGGGTCCTGTACAGGGAAATGATCTGCGGTATGAACTGAAGATCACTTTTGAAGAAGCGGCCAAAGGATGCGAGAAGAGCTTCGAAATCTTCCGGAACGAGCTGTGCGAGACCTGTAAGGGCAGCGGTGCGAAACCCGGGACCAGTCCGGTCACCTGTACATCCTGTAAGGGCACCGGACAGATCCGGCAGTCCGCCGGATGGATGACCACGGTCAGGACGTGTCCGGTCTGCGGCGGCAGCGGCAAAATGGTCAAGGACAAGTGCCAGAGCTGCGGCGGAAGCGGCAGAACGCGGAAAAAGCGGACCGTCACCGTGAAGGTGCCCGCCGGTATCGACGACGGACAAACGATCATCATGAACGGTCAGGGCGAGCCCGGCATGCGCGGCGGACCGAACGGTGACCTGTACATTGTGGTCGGCGTGAAACCGCACAAGCTGTTCAAGCGCGACGGATTTAACCTGTTGCTGGATTTCCCGATCAGCTTTGTGACCGCTACCCTGGGCGGGGACGTGGAAGTACCGACGCTGAGCGGGCCGATCAAATACCGCATTCCGGAAGGAACCCAGCCGGGGACCGAATTCCGGATCAGGGAAGCGGGCGTCCAGAAACTGAGAGGCAGCGGAAAGGGAGATCTGATCCTGAAGGTCAAGGTGGAGGTTCCCAAGAGGCTGAACAACAAACAGAAGGAATTGCTGAGGCAGTTTGACGCGACAACCAGCGACAAACAGTATGATAACCGTAAAGGGTTTATGGAGCGGGTGAAAGAACTGTTCCAGTAAAGTGAGAAGCAGGCCTTGAAGGTCTGCTTTCTCTTTTGGTACAATAGGGGGCAATATGGCGGAAGGAGGGTTGGACATGGTCAGGACGGGATGGCAGCAGACGTGGGTCCGGATTTTGACGACGGCGCTGACTATATTCGTGATGGCCATGATTTTCAATTTATCCACCCAGACCGCAGAACGGTCGGATGCTACCAGCGGCTTTATTTCCAATGCGGTTATTTCCGTGATGTATCAGAATTATCCATCAGAAACACCGGAACGCAGGCAGGAAATCTATGACAGCGTTCAGCATGTGGTACGGAAATGCGCACACTTCAGCGAATACACCCTGCTGGGTTTCCTGATCAGGCTCTGTCTGGAAAGCTGGTTCGGACACCGGATCAGAAAGCGGAACGGGCTGATGCTGCCGTCATTTGCCGTTGGCACGGTCTATGCCTTAACGGATGAATTACACCAGGTACTGATTGAAGGACGCAGCGGGCAGTGGACGGACGTCCTGCTTGACAGCTGTGGCGTACTATTCGGCGCGTTTCTCGGCAACAGGCTGATCACCGTGCTGGAACGAAAAAAGAAAGGAGCCGAATAAGATGGCAATGAACATCGTACTGGTGCATCCGGAAATTCCGCAGAACACGGGAAACATCGCCAGGACATGCGCCGCAACAGGCGCGGTACTCCATCTGATCAGGCCGCTCGGGTTTGAACTTTCGGACAGATATCTGAAACGGGCCGGACTGGACTACTGGAATCTGATGGAGTATTATGTATATGACGATATCGGGGCTTTTTTCCGCGAACATCCCGGCGTACGATGCCATTACGCGACGACCAAGGCACCGAGAGGATACCATGAAGCAGCATATGCGGACGGGGATTTCCTCGTCTTTGGCTGCGAAACCCGGGGGCTGCCGGAAAATCTGCTGGAAAAAGCGTATGACCGGTGCATCCGGATCCCGATGAGGAGTGAAGCAAGGAGCCTGAACCTTTCCAACTCCGTGGCGATCGTTTTGTATGAAGCGCTGCGGCAGAACGGATTTCCCGGCCTGAGCGCGGAAGGCAGGCTGACCGGGCGGGAAGAGCAGGGAGCGCCCTGGCTGGACTATGTATAGAAAAACCGACCCCGGAAAGAGCGGAGGTGAAGGGAATGGCGCTGTTCAGATCCAAACAGAAGTTTGAGGATGATACATACGAGCCTGAGGAAGAGGAATATGACGACGGGTTCGATGAGCTGAACGAAGAGGAAGAACCGGAACCTGATCCGGAGATCCAGAAAGAACAGAAAAGAGACCGCTTCCGGCTGGCAGTCGGGGCAGGGAATCTGGTGGCCATTATCGGCGGGACAGTGGCGATTCTTTTGCTGCTGACACTGCTTTTCAATATGATCTATTTTGTGATAAACGATATGGGGAGAAGTTTTACGCTGTTCCAAGCGAATAATTAGTTATGAAGAACCGGATTTATCTGGATTATGCGGCTACGACGCCGGTGGCGGGGGAAGTATTGGAGACGATGCTGCCTTATTTTTCCGAATGCTGGGGAAACGCCTCCGCAGTATATGCTACCGGGCGGGAAGCACGGCGGGCTGTAGAAGACGCCCGGAAAGCCGTCGCGGCCGCGATCGGCGCGCAGCCGCAGGAAATATACTTTACCTCCGGCGGGAGCGAGAGCGACAATACGGCGATCTGCGGGACGGCCCGCGCGCTGAAGGAAAAGGGAAAGCACATCATTACCACCGCGATCGAGCATCACGCGGTGCTGAATCCATGCAAACAACTTCAAAAGGAAGGCTTTGAAGTTACTTTTGTGATGCCTGACCGGGAAGGAAGGATTGACCCCGAAAGCATCCGGAAGGTGATTCGGACGGACACCATCATTGTCAGCGTGATGACGGCGAACAACGAAATCGGGACTATCGAACCCGTCAGCGAGATCGGAAGGATCTGCAGAGAGAACGGGATTCTTTTTCATACCGACGCGGTTCAGGCGGTCGGCTCCATTTCGGTCAATGTGCAGGAAACCGGGTGTGACTTGCTGAGCCTGAGTGCCCATAAGTTTTACGGCCCCAAAGGAATCGGTGCCCTGTATATCCGGGAAGGGACGAGGCTGAACCCGCTGATTGCAGGCGGCGAACAGGAAAGAGGCCTCCGAGCCGGCACCGAAAACGTACCCGGGATTGCCGGACTCGGAAAAGCAATTGCAATGGCCGGGGAAAACGCGGAACAGAACGCTGTCCATATGCGCAGGATGCGGGACCGACTGGTCAAGGGGATTCTCTCTTCTGTTCCGGAGGCAGTTCTGAACGGGCCGAAAGAGGACCGACTGCCGAACAACTGCAGCTTCCGCTTTGACGGAATTGACGGAGAGGCGCTGCTGCTGCGGCTGGACCTTGCCGGGATTGCCGCATCCGCCGGAAGCGCCTGCACGGCAGGGAGCCGGGAAGTCAGCCATGTGCTGAAGGCGATCGGACTGACGGAAGCGGAAGCGAAGAGCAGCCTCCGGCTGACGACGGGAATTTATACGACGGAAAATGAAGTTGACGAAACGGTAAAGGTGATTGGGGAGATTGTGAAGGATTTGCGGAATATGTACAAGAGATAAAAAGAGATTTCCTCAACAAATTTGGGTTGACAGGGATTAAATTCCTCCATTTTGGTCGGAATGACAAGCCTTTCTGAAAGTAAAACATGAAAAAGACACAGAGAAAGCGGAAAATGTTGTATTATACTTACAACAGAAGATGTTTCTGACTAATTTTTTACGGAGGATGACAAGACATGAAGAAACTGATTGCATTGCTGCTGAGCCTGGTTATGGTCTTCGCGATGACGACCGCCCTGGCTGACGGACTGACCTTCACCACCGGCGGAACCGCGGGTACCTATTTTGCCTATGGCACCGTGCTGGCTAACTATGTCAGCAACAATTCCGATGTGGCTGTGACGGCTGTGGCCGGCACCGGATCCGCAGACAACATTGACGCACTGGATATCGAAGACGCGCAGCTGGGCTTCGTGCAGAACGACGTTGCCAATTACGCGCTGAACGGCATCCGTTTCGAGCGTTACGAAGGCAAGCCTGTGGATTCTTTCACCGCGCTGGCCGCTCTCTACACCGAGACCGTGCAGCTGGTTACCTGCAACCCCGACATCAAGAGCGTCGCGGACCTGAAGGGCAAGAACGTTTCCATCGGTTCTTCCGGATCCGGCGTGTACTTCAACGCGATGGATTTCCTGGCCGCCTATGACATGACCGAAGCGGACATCAACCCGCAGTACCTCTCTTTCGGCGATTCCGCCGAGGCACTGAAGGACGGCAAGATCGACGCGGCATTCGTCGTCGCCGGTGCTCCGACCCCCGCCGTGACCGACCTGGCCACCAGCAAGGACACCTATCTGGTCTCCCTGGATGCAGATCATGTGAAGAAGCTGCAGGAGATCTCTCCCGTGTACGCCGAGAGCGTTATTCCCGCCGGCACCTACAAGAATCAGGATGCTGACGTAGTAACCGTGGGCGTTAAGGCTACGATCATCGCCAACGGACAGGTGAGCGACGAGCAGGCCTACACAATCGTAAAGACGATCTTCGATGGCAAGGACGCCATTACCGAAGCGCATGCCAAGGGCGCTGATCTGGACCTGGACTACGCGTCCAGCTGCGGTCTGCCTTATCATGCCGGCGCCGCGAAGTACTTCGCTGAGCAGGGCATCACTGTGGAAACCAAGTAAGGGTAAGACCGGGAATCCGCGTGTCACAACGCGGATTCCCATTTCCTTTTTTTGTTTATGAGAATGATAATGAGGAGTGCCGTCTGTGAGTAACAAAGATAAAGAGCTGATCCCCGAAACAGTGAACGAGGAACAGAATATCGAGGCGAACGTTGATGAGATCATGCGCAAGTATGACCGGGAGAGCAACACGCGCGTCTGGGTAGGCTGGCCCAAAACGGTCGTCGGGATTATCCTGGCGCTGTTTTCCCTGTTCTGCATCTACGTTACCCTGTTCGCCAATTTCCTGGAGCAGGTTCGGCTCAGTTCCTTCCTGGGGCTGGTCATTGTGATGGGCTATCTGACCTATCCGGCCAAAAAAGGGAAGATGCAGCCCAACTATATGCCCTGGTATGATATCCTGCTAATGGTGCTGGGCGCCGCATCTTTCTTCTACTATACGTTCAACGCGAGCACGCTGCTGAACACCGGAATGAAGGCGAAGCTGCAGGACCCCGTATATATTATTGCGGGTATCATCGGGCTGATCGTGCTTGCCGAACTGTGCCGCAGAAGCGTCGGCCTGCCGATCCTTTGCGTCGCGGGTGCGTTCCTGGCTTACACGATCTTCTGGTATGTGAAAGACGGGAAGATGCTGGCGAAGATCGTGCACGAGCTGTTCTACAACGAGAACGGTATCCTTTCCACACCGATCAACGTGTGTTCCAAGTATATCGTGGTGTTTATCATCTTCGGGGCATTCCTGGAAAAAACCGGTATATCCACCTATTTCATTGAACTGGCAAACGGACTGACCGGGCGCTATTCCGGCGGTCCGGCGAAGGTCGCGGTCGTTTCTTCCGCCCTGTGCGGTATGGTTTCCGGATCTTCCGTGGGCAACACAGTGACCACCGGCTCGATCACGATCCCGATGATGAAAAGGACCGGATACGACAAGAACTTCGCCGGCGCCGTGGAAGCGGCAGCCTCCACCGGCGGACAGATCATGCCGCCGATCATGGGCGCAGCCGCCTTCCTGATGGCTGATTACCTCGGCGTACCGTATTCCGACATCATTACCCGGGCAATCCTGCCGGCCTGCCTGTATTTCCTGGGTGTGTTCCTTTCCGTGCATCTGGAAGCAAAACGCCTGGGGCTGAAGGGCCTGAGTAAGGACCAGCTGCCGAGACTGAAGGAACTGCTGAAGGAAAGCTATCTGCTGCTGCCGCTGGCGATCCTGATTTACCTGGTCTGTTCCCAGACGATGACGATGCAGAGCTCCGCAGCCTGGTCAATCATTGCAACGATCGTGGTTGGCGTGGTTTCCAACTATCTCCGGATGCGGAAAGTACTGAAGATGGCCCGCGAGGGAGACCCGAACACACAGGCGGAAGCTGAAAAGGTGAACGCCCAGCAGTTCAGGATGATTCACATCTTTGAAGCACTGGAGAACGGCGGACGCAGCTGCATTTCCGTGGCGGTGGCCTGCGGTATCGCGGGCCTGATCGTTGGATGCCTGACAGTGACGGGGCTTGCGTCGACGGTGATCAACGCTATTGTGACGATCTCCCAGGGCAAACTATTCCTTGGACTTTTCCTGACGATGATCTGCTGTATCATCCTGGGAATGGGGATTCCGACCACGGCGACCTACTGCATCATGGCGTCTACCTGCGCGCCGATCCTGATTCAGATGGGTGTGCCGATGATCTGCGCACATTTCTTCGTGTTCTACTACGGTATCGTTGCTGATATCACACCGCCTGTGGCGCTGGCTGCCTATGCCGGATCGGCTATTTCCGGGGGCAGCCCGATGAAGACCGGTGTAAACGCGACAAGACTGGCTATTGCCGGATTTATCATTCCGTTTGTATTTGCACTGAGCCCGGACATGTTGCTTGTCAACACGACTTGGTATGAAGTGGTGCTGATCACAATTACCTCCATTATCGGTATGTACGGCGTTTGCTACGGATTGAGCGGATTCACGGACAGAGAGAGAAGCGGCAGCGGCCGCATCGCCGGTATCTGTATGCGGATCCTTTCCATCGCCGGCGGACTGCTGCTGATCTATCCCGGAACCGAAACAGATATATTCGGTATCGCGCTGGTCGGAGCAGTGATGATCTGGCGCCGTTTCGGGAATAAAGAGAAGAATTCACAAACCTAATTCATTTACCTACTAAGCCGCGCGAATGCGCGGTTTTTTTGTGCTTGTATCCTGATGGTGAAAACGGTATAATAAAATTTGGTATATTATGCCCGGAAAGGAGGCGAAAGGGTGTATTGTCAGGTGATTGTCGACATCGTTCACGAGAACGTGGCAAGCCCCTTTACCTATCGGATTCCGGACACGATGACCCTTGAACCCGGCCAGCGCGTCGCGGTCCCTTTTGGCCCCCGGGTAAAGGAAGGGATTGTGCTTGAACTGACGGAAGCGTGCGACCTGGATCCGTCCAGAATCCGGGAAGTTATCCGCCCGTTGGAGGATTACGCGGCAATCCCGCCGGAACTGATTGCCCTGGCCGGTGAAATGGCAGAGAAAGCTCACTGCCCGCTGGCGGAAACACTGCGGCTGATGCTTCCTGCCCAAATGCGGGGCGGCAGGGTTCACGTAAAGACAGAGCGGGTGATTCGGCTGTCAGTTTCACCGGAAGAAGCGGCTTCCGCTGCTGAAGCGGAAAAGCGCGGGAAGAAACGCGCAGAGATTCTGCGGATCCTGTCCGAGAGGAAAGAGATCAGCGTCAAAGCGCTGGCGGAAACAGTGAAAGACCCGGCTGATGCTCTGAAGAAGCTTGCCACCGACGGACTCATTGAAATCTGTGAGACGGAGAGCCTTCGTACGCCCGGGGAGGCATTCGAAGCACCGGAGAATCCCGGGTTTACCCTGACCCCCGGACAGGAGGAAGCTCTGAGCGAGATCATACCGGCCCTGCAGGGAAAAGGCGGACGATTTCTGCTCCACGGCGTAACCGGCAGCGGGAAGACGGAAGTCTTCATGGAAGCGGTCCGGAAAACGCTGGCAATCGGAAAAAGCGCGATTATCCTGGTACCAGAGATCGCGCTGACGCCGCAGATGGTGGCCTGGTTCCGGGGCAGGTTCGGCCCGGTGGCGGCGGTCATTCATTCCCGGCTGAGCCCCGGGGAACGGTTCGACGAATGGCGCCGGATCCGCAGGGGGGACGCACGGGTTGTGATCGGCGCGCGAAGCGCAGTATTCTCCCCGGTAAGAGAACTGGGACTGATTGTCGTGGATGAAGAGCACGAGAGTACCTATTTCAGCGACCATCATCCGCGATACGACGCACGGGAAGTGGCACTGAGCCGCTGCGAACGGGAAAAGGCCACCCTGATCCTGGCCAGCGCGACACCTAGCGTACTCAGTTTCGCAAAGGCAAGGCGCGGCGACTATATGCTGCTGGAAATGCCGAGAAGGGTCAACGACAGGCCGCTGCCTGAAGTGGAAGTGGTCGACATGCGGGAAGAACTGGAGAACGGCAACCGGACCGTGCTCAGCGGGACACTGAGGGCAGCGCTGAAGCAGTGCGCGGCCAAGGGCGAACAGGCGATGCTGCTAATGAACAGGCGGGGCTATAATTCCTTCGTTTCGTGCAGAAGCTGCGGGTATGTGGTCAAGTGCCCGAACTGCGACATCAGCATGACCTATCACCTCGGCGCGCAGGACGGACTGCTCCGGTGCCATTACTGCGGGCAGACCATGCCCCCGCCGGACAAATGTCCGGAGTGCGGAAGCCGGTATATCCGGTTCTTCGGCGCCGGCACGCAGAAGGTGGAAGAAGAAGTTCAGAAACTGCTGCCGGGCGTCCGGACGCTGCGGATGGATTACGATACGACCTCCGGCAAGGACGGGCACGGGAAGATCCTGGAGGAATTCCGCAGCGGGCAAGCCAGGATCCTTATCGGCACCCAGATGATCGCCAAGGGACTCGATTTTCCCAGGGTGACGCTAGTGGGCGTGGTGGCGGCGGATATGACGCTGAACCTGCCGGACTACCGGAGCCGGGAGAGGACCTTCCAGCTGCTGACGCAGGTGGCCGGCCGGGCCGGGCGCGGAGAGGAGCCGGGACGGGTGATCATCCAGACCTACAAGCCGGAGGATCCCGTCATCGGGTACGCGGCGATGCAGGATTACCGGTCCTTTTTTGAGGATGAGTTCCGAAGACGGCGAAACGGCCTTTATCCGCCCTTTACGCTGCTGGCACGGATTCTGGTGGAAAGCCCGAAGGAAGAAACCGCGGTCAGAACTGCCGGGATCCTGGAAAAGCAGGCAAGGGAGCAGCTGGAAGCGCATCCTGAATGGCAGAAGAAGGTGTTGCTGATGATGAACGACATGCCGTCGGTGAAGGTGCTGAGGGGGAAAACCCGAAGACACATTCTGATGAAGATGCTGGTCAGCAGGGAAGCAGATGAGCTGATTGCCGCGCTGACAGAGCTGGCAAGGGAGAAGTCTGATGAGGCCGATGTGTGGTTTGAGGTTAATCCGACAACAATGATGTGAAAAGGGATTTCGCGCCTGCGGGCGCGACCAGGGCTTTCCGATCGCCCTGGACCTTCGGCTATAAATATTTAGTATATTGCATATTAAATTGAAAGGTTAACGAAAAAATGGGAATTCGGAAGATTGTGGAAATCGGGGATGAGACGCTTCGGAAACACTGCAAGCCGCAGGAAAAGTTTGACCATCGGCTGCATGTGCTTCTGAAGGATATGGCGGATACGATGTACAAAGCGGAAGGCGTGGGACTGGCAGCTCCGCAGGTGGGAATTCTGCGCCGTGTTGCGGTGGTGGATGTCTCAGAAGACCACAGCGGTCTGCTGGAACTGGTGAATCCGGAAATCATCGAACGGGACGGAAGCCAGACCGGGCGGGAGGGCTGTCTGAGCCTGCCGGGCCGGCAGGGCGTAGTGACCCGGCCGATGAAGGTCAAAGTACGGTACCAGGACCGGAAAGGCGACGAATACGAACTCGAAACGGAAGGCTTCGAGGCACGGGCGATCTGCCACGAAATGGATCACCTGGACGGAACACTTTACATCGACGTGATGGACCGAGAGCTGACCGAAGAAGAAATCAAGGGGCATATCCCGGAGGACGACGCGAAGTGAGAATTGTTTTTATGGGCACCCCGGATTTCGCGGTTCCTTCGCTGAAGGCGCTGATACGCGAAGGATATGAGATTGCCGGTGTGTTTACCCAGCCGGACCGGCCGAAAGGGCGGGGAAACAAGATGACGCCGAGCCCCATGAAAGCTGCGGCAACGGAGGCGGGGATT
>Ga0310786_10003270_pt1 | contig 23748 bp, 20 predicted proteins | sample AusTroGonzalo_MG_FD_203881 | JGI IMG/M metagenome (GOLD analysis project Ga0310786, IMG submission 203881) | Bovine rumen microbial communities from tropical cattle in Woodstock, Queensland, Australia - Gonzalo_03 (v2) (version 2) | ecosystem: Host-associated > Mammals > Digestive system >...
AACGTTGCACGGGGGATTATTTATATTGGCAAGACGCAGATGACTGGCTAGAAGAAGGCGCTTTGAAGGACATGGTCGAATATCTTGATCAGCACGATGACGTGGCTATGGTTAGAGGAAACCGCTTTACTGTTTATGAAGACAAATTGACGGACGAGCGCAAAGATCTAGTTGTTAGCAAAAGACCAGAGAATAATAACGTATTTAGAAATTACATTTTTGAAAAAGACATTATCTGCTTCACTGGTATATTTATGGTACGAATGGAGGAGGTTCGCCGCAGGATTGGCGACCGTGGTATATTTATAAGCAGCTTTGGACAAAACTGGCAGCTGATTCTTCCATTAAGCTATAAAAATAAATGCGGATATATAGATAGACCAATAATTAATTATCTAGTCAGGCAAGATAGCCACAGTCACTCAGCAAAAACTATAAAAGAACAAATTGCGAGAACAAGGGCACACGAAAAAATATTAACCGAGACTATTAAAAGAATAGGCAATATGTCTGCTATGTCTAAGACGTTTTATAAAATTGCTATCAAAATGAAATACATTGAGAAAAGGCAAAGGTTGAGAGTAAAAAACATTGTAAGGAGAATAAAATGATAAAAAAGATTATAGGCAAGATACCGTTTGTTAGATCGGCGAAAAACAAAATATTGTTTCATAAGGAATATTCTTACGATAAGAATTTTTTCAAACGTAACTTTTCACATTCTAAAGAAACTAAGAATAAAATTGGCTACAATATGCTACTAATCTCACACTCTCTCGAGAAAGGCATGGCCAACAAAAGTCCACGACATTTTGGTTCTGCAAAAATCAAAGAGCTCCAAAGATTAATTGAAAAATACGCCCAATATGGCAATTTTAATTCTGACTTTGCTTTTGTTAATGCAATTAATATCTTACGCGAGTATAAAAAATTTTATGAGACCAAGGGATGGGAAGGGGCGGAAGAATATCTATGTGTTAAAGATTTTCTTAAAAAATACAAAGATATCAAAAGCCTGGACATCGGTAGCTTTACCCTTTTTAAGAGCGAGTTCGAAAAAGATGCAAAAATCAACTACGCGAAGTTTTTAGCAAGCAGACACTCCGTGCGTGAGTTTTCCGCTAAGAAACTTAAGAAAGAAGACCTCGAAAAAGCAGTGAGGACAGCAATCTTATCGCCGTCCGCTTGCAACAGGCAAATGTGCAAAGTCTATGGCGTATTTAACGAATCTAAAAATAAAAAAATAATCAGCCTAGCCCAAGGTTTTGGTGGTTTTGAAAAAGATACCATTAATACACTCGTTATTACCTTTGATGTGAATGCGAACTACTTTATCGGCGAGCGAAATCAGGGATGGTTTAATGCCGGTCTATTCTCCATGAATTTAGTTAATGCCCTTCATTCTCAAGGTATTGGCTCGTGTTTTTGCCAATTTGGCAACTCTACTAAACAAGAAGAAAAAATAAAGAAAATGCTAAATATACCAAGCAGTGAGCGTATAGCTGTTCTTATTGCCTGCGGATATTACGCAGATGAATGCTTGGTTACGCGTAGTCCGCGAAAAAGCCTAGAAGAAATTTATTTAGAGAGATAAAATCCATCATTTATGAGGCCTATTTTTTAGAACTCAAATGCCAATGATCACCAAACTCACACTTATACACCGTTAGCTCCGGTGCACCATGGTCATACTGGGCGACTTTCGCCGCTACTTCGGCCTCTTCACGCGTGGCGTAGCAAATCTTGTGCTCATCACCAACCCAGCATCTTTCCGGCTCGAATCGTGTCGCATTATAATTATTTTTTCGTGACATAAAAAAAGTATAGCATGATATAATTAATACATTAACATTTAACGGAGAAATCCTAATGGCAACTATTGACCAACAATTCGTAGAGTATATCGTTAAAACTCTTGTAAACAATCCAGACAAAGTTTCCGTAGATCGCATTATTGATGAAAAAGGTGTCTTGCTATCCCTCACCGTCGACCCAGAAGATATCGGCCGCGTAATTGGTAAGCGTGGTGCTACTGCTCAGTCTCTCCGCACTTTGCTTCGCGCTCTTGGTACTAAGAATGACGCTCGCTACAATCTTAAGATTGTTAACACCGACATGGAAGAAGGCGCTCCAGCCCCAAAGCATGCCGACGCTAAGATCGAAGATGCTCCAGTCGACGAAATCGTTGACGATGAGTCTGACGAAGAAATCGAAACCGAGTCCGAAGAAGAATCTTCCGCTCTCGCCGAGAAAACTCGCGCTGAGCTCGCCGATCTCGATGATCTCGACATCTAATAACACCACAATCGCCCCCCCGCAAAAGGGGGCGATTTTTTGTGTCAAAAAAGTCCTTGACACGCCCATTAATATGTCATAAAATAAACATAAGCTAACTAACTGCGAGTTAACTTATTTCACATTTTGAGTTGAGAGCTTATATATGTCTAGAAATCCGCCTCCGTTGGGCGGTTTTTTGGTGCTAAAACGCCTAAAAACTACTTGTAAAACTATTCAAAATGCGCTAAAATGATTACCAAGAAGTAGTGTGTCCAGTTTTTTGTAGTCAAGAGGAGAGTGGCAAATCCGCTTGATAAAACTGGTCAGTAATCTTCGGCGCTGAGATCTTTACTCATCTAAGTAGTAGGGGTCAAAAAAGATTATTAAACTAAATATAAGGAAAAAATCGTGAGTACAAAACCGCAATCCGGTGAACGTGTATTTTTCACCGAAGGCGACAAGGCACTCCCAATTCCTGATTTGATTGCACATCAAAAGGATTCTTGGGAAGATTTTGTCAAAAACGGACTCCGCGAGATTTTTACCGAGCTTAATCCAATCGACGATTACACCGGTCAAAAATTCTCCCTCCGTTTCAAAGATTATTACTTTAAAGAGCCAAAGCAGACCGAACGCGAGGCCAAGTACAATCTTTCTACCTACGAAGCTCCACTCCATGTCTTAGTAGAGCTCGAAAACAAAGTTAACGGTACTAAAAAAGAACAGGATATCTACTTTGGTGATTATCCATGGATGACTGACCGTGCTACCTTCATCATTAACGGTACTGAGCGCGTAATCGTTTCTCAGCTCATCCGCTCTGCTGGTGTATTCTTTACTGCTGATCGTATCGGCATCAAGAATTACTACGGTGCTAAGGTTATCCCAGGCCGTGGTGCTTGGCTCGAATTTGAAACCGCAGCAAACGGTTCCATCAACGTCAAGATTGATCGCCGCCGCAAGGTGCCAGTCACCACTTTGATGCGCGCTCTTGGTCTTACCAAGTCCGATATCAAGGCTAAATTCGAAGCTATCGATACTGGTGAAGTTAAATATATCGACGCTACCCTCGACAAAGACACCACCTCTACTCAAGGTGAAGCTCTTCTCGAAGTTTACCGCCGTCTTCGCCCAGGCGATCTCGCCACTGTCGAAAACGCTAAATCTATGATTGAGCGTACTTTCTTCGATCCAAAGCGTTATGACTATTCTAATGTTGGTCGTTTCAAGATTAATCGCCGTCTTGGCTTTGATACTCCAAACGATCCAGCTCATCGTACTCTCCAGATGGACGATCTTATCGCCATCGTGGCTGAAATCATTCGTTTGAACAATACTCAAGAGCCAGCCGATGATATCGACTCTCTCGCAAACCGCCGCGTCAAACTCGTTGGCGAACTTGTTCAACGCCAATTCCGTCTTGGTATGCTTCGCTTACAGCGTAACATCCTCGACCGTATGTCTATGGCTAACCCAGAAGATGCTACTCCATCGCAGCTTCTTAACTCTCGTCCAGTCGTGGCTGCCGTCAAAGAATTCTTTGCCAGCTCCCAGCTTTCACAGCTCATGGATGAGACTAACCCATTCTCTGAACTTGCTCACAAGCGCCGTTTGAGCTCAATGGGTCCTGGTGGTCTTACTCGTGAACGCGCCGGCTTCGATGTCCGCGATGCTCACCCAACCCACTACGGCCGCATCTGTACCGTCGAAACCCCAGAAGGTGGCAACGTCGGTCTCGTGCTTAACCTTGCAACCTATGCTCGTATCAACGAATACGGCTTCATCGAAGCGCCATACCGCGTCGTCAAGAACGGCAAAGTTACCGATGAAATCGTTTATGTTGATGCTGCTGCCGAAAACGACATGATTATTGCCGATACTTCGGTCAAACTTGATAAAGATGGTAAATTCGTCGAAGATTGGGTATCTGCTCGTGTACACGGTTCTCCAGCTCAGGTAGAATCGAAGAACGTTACCCACATCGATGCCGCACATAAGGAAATTCTTGGCGTATCCGCCTCGCTCATTCCATTTGTCGAGAAGAACCGTGTCGACCGCTCCCTCATGGCCTGCGCCATGCAGAAACAAGCTGTGCCTCTTCTTCGTGCTGACAACCCAACCGTTGGTACTGGTATTGAAAAAGACGTCGCCTTGAACACTTCCCAAATCGTCGTTGCCGAAGGCAATGGTGTTGTCAAGAAAGCCGATGGCGAATCTGTCATCGTGACCTACGACAAGGGTGGCGACAAAGAATACAAACTCGTCCACTTCGAAAAGACCAACGACGATCGTTGCTACAACCAACGCACCAAAGTTGCTCGTGGTGAAAAGGTTAAGAAGGGAACCGTCCTTATCGAAGGTGCCTCCATCAATAATGGCGAGCTCGCTCTTGGTCGCGACCTTCTCGTTGCCTTCATGCCATGGCGTGGTTACAACATGGATGATGCTATCGTCATCTCCAACCGCCTCGTCGAAGACGATACTTTGACCTCTATCAACATCAAAGACTTCGATGTTGAAGTTCGTGAGACCAAGCTTGGTCCAGAACAAGTTACCCGCGATATTCCAAACGTTTCTGAACACTCTCTCCGCCACCTCGGTGAAGATGGTATCGTTACGGTTGGTTCCGAAGTTGCTCCTGGCGATATTCTCGTCGGTAAAATCACTCCAAAGGGTGAACAAGAGCTCAGCTCTGAGGAACGCCTCCTCCGCGCTATCTTCGGTGAAAAAGCTAAAGATGTCCGCGATACCTCCGTCCGTATGAACGGTTCTACTACTGGTAAAGTCGTCGATGTTCGCGTTTACACTCGCGAAGATGGCCACGAACTCAAGACCGGTGTGCTCAAGCAAATCAAGATCTTCGTCGCCGAAATGCGCAAAATCGGTGTCGGTGATAAGATGGCTGGTCGCCACGGTAACAAGGGTGTGGTCTCCCGCGTCCTTCCAGTTGAAGATATGCCATTCATGGAAGATGGTACTCCAATCGATGTGATTCTTTCACCAATGGGTGTGCCTTCTCGTATGAACCTCGGTCAGCTCTTTGAAACTCACCTTGGTATGGCTGCTCGTGCACTTGGCTATCATGTTGCTACCCCATCCTTCAACGGTGTTCCAGATGAAAAAATCTCCGATGAGCTCGAAAAAGCTGGCTTCGCCCGCGATGGTCGTGTCCAACTCTTCGATGGTCTCACTGGTGAACCATTTGAAGAACGCACTTCCGTAGGTGTGATGCACATGCTCAAGCTTCACCACATGGTCGAAGACAAGATCCACGCTCGTTCTACTGGTCCTTACACCATGGTTACCCAACAGCCACTCGGTGGTAAAGCCCAGAACGGTGGTCAGCGCTTCGGTGAAATGGAGGTGTGGGCTCTTGAAGCTTATGGTGCTTCTACCATCCTTCAGGAAATGCTCACCATTAAATCCGATGACGTCTACGGCCGTGCTAAAGCTTACGAATCAATCATTAAACACGAACCAATCGAAGGTCCAAAGCTTCCAGAAGGCTTCAACGTGCTTGTCAAAGAGCTTCAGGGTCTTGGTCTTAAAGTCGACCTTCTCGACCACGGCGAAGCTGCCGATGCTGGCGAAGTAATCGAAAAGACCTCTCGTGAAATCGAAAAAACCAAAGACGATCAATCAATTTACGATCAACACAAGAAAGATACCGAACCAGAAATCGTTGACCTCGACAGCGATGAAGCCGAGGCTATGATGGAAGAAGAAGGTATCCAAATAACAGAAGCAGAGGACGATGGTACTATCGACCTCGGAGAGGAGTTCTAATATGGCTTGGATGGATAATTTTATCAGCGCCTCTGACTTTGATTCAATCCGTCTCACAGTGGCCAATGCAGACGATATCCTCAATTGGAGCTATGGCGAAGTTACGAAGCCAGAAACCATCAACTACCGTACTCAGAAACCTGAGCGTGATGGTCTCTTCTGTGAACGTATCTTCGGTCCAACCAAAGATATCAATCCGCATGATAGCAAATTAAAGGGTGTGCGCTCTCGCGAGGCTGCCGTCGATAAGGAAGGTAACCTTGTTACCAAATCTATCGCTCGCCGCGAACGTATGGGTCACATCGCTCTCGCTGCTCCAGTTGCTCACATCTGGTTCATGCGTGGCATGCCATCTGCTATCAGCCTACTTCTTGACATCACCGTCAAGAACATTGAAAAAGTTGTTTACTTTGCAACTTACTTAATCACCGACGTCAAGGAAGACGAAGTTCAAAAAGCTCTCGAATCCCTTGAAGGTCAAACCGTTGCCGCCCGCGAAGCTATTCGCCTTCGCTACGACAAAGAAGCTAAGGCTAAAGATGCTGACGTTAAAGCTCTTGCCGAAGCTCAAGATAAAGAACTTACCGAGCTTGAAGCTGATTACCAATCTCGCAAAGGTACTCTCGAATCCTTCAAAAAAGGTGGCGTCATTTCCGAAGTTGAATACCGCAACCTTCCAGAAGAATACGAAGACTTCATCACCGTCGAGATGGGTGCAACCGCTATCAAGAAAATGCTCGATGAAATCGACCTCGACAAACTCATCGATGATCTTCACAAAGAAGCTGAGTCTGCCAAGGGTCAAAAAGAAAAGCGCATCGCTAAGCGTCTTAAAACTCTTGAGGGTATGCAATCTGCTGGTATTAAACCAACCGATCTCGTACTCACTGTTATCCCAGTGATTCCTCCAGATCTACGCCCAATGATCGCTCTTCCTGGTGGCCGCTTTGCTACCTCCGATCTTAACGATCTTTATCGCCGCGTTATTAACCGTAACAACCGCTTGAAGAAACTCCTCGAGCTCAATGCTCCAGAAGTTATCTGCCGCAACGAAATGCGCATGCTCCAAGAAGCCGTCGACGCTTTGATCGACAACTCCGCTTCTCACGGTGCCAGCTCTCAAAACGGCCGCCGCAAGCTCAAATCACTTTCTGATTTGCTCAAAGGCAAGCAAGGTCGCTTCCGCCAGAACCTTCTCGGTAAACGTGTTGACTACTCTGGTCGTTCCGTGATCGTCGTTGGTCCAGAACTTAAACTCCACGAATGTGGTCTTCCAAAACAAATGGCTCTTGAACTCTTCAAACCATTCGTGATTTCTTGGCTCATTTCTAATGAATACGCTAACAACATCCGTGCTGCTGGCCGCCTCATCGAAGCTAAAGAAACTGTCGTTTGGGATGCTTTGGACGAAGTCATTAAGGGTAAGTACGTAATTCTAAACCGCGCACCATCCCTTCACCGTCTTTCTCTTCAGGCCTTCCAACCACGCCTTATCGACGGTAAAGCCATCAAGCTTCACCCACTCGTAGCAAATGGTTTCAACGCCGACTACGATGGTGACCAAATGGCTGTTCACCTTCCACTTTCTGACGCTGCTCAGGCCGAAGCTCGTGAGCTCATGGCTGCTGGCAAGAACCTCTTGAAACCAGCCGATGGTGCTCCAGTGCTCGCTATTTACCAGGACGTCGTGCTCGGTGCTTACTACCTCACTTACGACAAACCAGGTACCGATAAGGGCGAAGTTAAACCATTTAGCTCCGTCTATGAAGCTGAAATGGCCTATGACCAAGGTCTTATCCACTTACAAACTCCAATTCGCGTCTTTGCTAAGAAGGAAATTAGAAACACTACCCTCGGTCGTGTAATCTTCAACGAAATCCTCCCAGCTGATTATCCATACGATAACTCAGTCCAAAACAAGAAGCATCTCTCCAAAGTCATGGCTGACATCTTCGACAAATATGGTGCCGAAATGACCGTCAAGACCGCCGATGCTCTTAAGGATCTCGCTTTCGAATACGAAACCATCGCTTCGATTTCTACTGCTAAGGATGATTATCCTACCTACGACGAAATCGACGACTTCCTCGCTGAAGGTGATGCTAAGACTGCTCAAATTCAGGAGCAATTCAACGAAGGTCTCGTTACCGAAGAAGAACGTTACAAACTTACCATTGCCAACTGGCGTGATATCGACAAGAAGATTTCTGAATTCTTGCAGAATAAACTCGCCGAGATGGACACCGATATCGCTGTGATGGTGAACTCCGGTGCTCGTGGTAACATTTCCAACATCAAGCTCGCTTCTGCCGAGATTGGTATCATGGTGGATATTAACAACAACGAAATCGAGCTTCCAGTTAAGTCTTCCTACAAGAAAGGTCTCAACACCCTCGAATCCTTCATCGCCACCCGTGGTGCACGTCAAGGTCAGGTGTCTACCGCTCTTCGTACCGCTGACTCTGGTTACCTCACCCGCCGCTTGGTCGACGTCTCTCAAGATGTCTTCACCACCGACGAAGTTGCTGAAGACCCAGGCTTCACCGTTTATCGCAACGAAACCGAACTCTCTGGCATTGGCTTTGCTGCCCGTATCACTGGCCGCTACACTGCCGAAGCTGTTCCAGGTTATCTCGAAGCTGACGAACTTATCACCAAAGATATCGCTAACCAAATCGAAGCTGACGACAATATTGCCTCAGTCAAGATTCAATCCGTACTTTCGACCACTGCTGTGTCTGGCGTCCCACGCAAGGCTTATGGTGTAGATATGTCTACCCGTGAGCTCGTCGCCGCCAACGAACCAGTCGGTGTGATCGCTGCTCAATCTCTTGGTGAGCCAGGTACCCAGCTTACCCTCGATACCAAACACGGTTCTGGTGTGGCAGGTTCTGGTGCTATCGCCCGTGGTCTTCCTCGTGTTGAGGAGCTTCTCGAAGCCCGCACCCCGAAAGGTCAAGCCTACGTTTCACCTATCGATGGCACGATCGAAGCTTGGGAAGACGGCAACCACTACGTGGTTCAAGTCACCCCACAATCTGGCGAAATTACTCGCTACGAACTTGCTGGCCGCAAACCAGAAGTTCGCGACGGTCAAAGCGTCAAAGCTGGTACTGTCTTGGCTAAGAAAGATGCTAAGAATGCTGCTGTTAAGGCTAAATTCGACGGTATCGTTGAACTCGTTAAGGATGCTATCGTGCTTGTCGCTGCTGCTACGGCTCCAGCTCGCATCGAAATCCCTGGCGACGCCGAACTTCTCGTTAAATCTGGCGATGTCGTCACCGCTGGTGATCGTCTCACCTCTGGTTCTTTGAACCTCCAAGACCTCATGAAGTACAAGGGAATTGAAGCTACTGAACGCTACATCATGAACGATGTTCTTAACGTTTACGCCGCTCAAGGCCACGAAATCTCTCCAAAACACCTTGAGATTCTCGTTCGTCAAATGTTCTCTCGTGTTCAAATCAACGAGCCAGGCGACTCCAGCTTTGTATCTGGCGATGTTGTATCCAAGGCTGCTGCAATTACCGAAAACCAAGCCCTCGAAGCTGCTGGCAAAACCCCAGCTACCTGGACCAACTTGCTTCTCGGTATCACGAAGGTCTCCATCTTCTCGGATTCCTTCCTCTCAGCCGCATCCTTCCAGGATACTACTCGCGTTCTTATCAACGCCGCCATCAATGGTCGTGTCGACCACTTGAACGGCCTCAAAGAGAACGTCATCATCGGCCGCAAGATTCCTGTAGGTACTGGTGTTACCCCAATCGAGACCGAACCAGAAACCGTCTCTGAAGGTGAACCAACCGCCGACGAAATCGCCGAACTCTAATTAAGGATTCGGAATTTGGCCACAAAAATCCACCCCTTTACGGGGTGGTTTTTGTTAAGGTACTGAGGGTTGTTAGCTGCGCCAATTCTCGTAATAAATTTTGGCGCGATCTCTTTTTTTCTTGGCTTCAGCTCTACGCTGATGCCAGTTTCTTTTGAGCCAACCAAATGCGCAAGTCAGGATATACTTGAATTGCGCCTTGCGGTATTCGCGCTCGGCCTTCTTAATGGCGAGCGATACTAAATACTCCGTTTTTCTGTCCATTTATCTGCCTCCAAAAGATAAAGTAAAAGGCCCGGAATGATCCGGGCCTTTCCAAGAAGGATGAAACGTTATTCGGAACAACGTCCGTATGAATCGAATTGATACAGAACGCCGTTCTTTCTGAAAGTGCCGTTTTTATAAGCCTTCCCGTTATCGCCGAAGTAATAATAATACCCTCCGACTTTGACCCACGCATTTTTCAGCATGGCTCCGGTTCGGCTCTGTGGACTATCGGGCTGGAAATAATAGGTATCAGACCCGATATTTGTAAGCCCGGTTGCAAGCATACCGCTGCTATCGACATAATACGTGTTGCCAGCGGAATCGCTTACGAATCCTGATTTCATTTGGACACCGTTAGGCCCAAAGTAAAACCAGGTCCCGGATCCGATGTCGGCCCAGCCATTTTTTATCATGGCTCCCTCGGGCCTGCCATCAGTGCCGTCGCTGAAGAAGTATAAATTATTCAGCAGGTACTGAAGCCCAGTCTGCATATTGCCGGATGCATCGAAATAGAATGTGTATCCGCCGTATTCGATCAAGCCTGTAACGGCTGTGGAACTATTATTGGGATAGTACTTCCAATAATTTCCACTTTTGCTCCAACCAGCGCCGCGTTTAGGGCCGTCAACGAATTCCCCATTAACTGGGGTAGGCGTAGGGCTCGGTGTAGGTGTCGGGCTTGGTGTAGGTGTCGGGCTCGGTGTAGGTGTAGGCGTAGGGCTCGGTGTAGTCACCGGCTCCACGTCGTCTTCAGGGCCGTACGTAAGGCCTCTGTCGTCGAATTCGTAGAACGATCCGTCGATTTTGGCCGTTACGCCCTTCAACCAGATGTTGACAACCTCGTCGTCAACATCCACGGCGATTTTGAATAACCAAGCATCGCCGCTTTTGGCCTGATACCAGCGGCCTTTGCCCGTTGCGACGTATTTCTTTCCATTGTAGGTGAAGGCATGCTTGGTACTGCATGTTGCCTTCTTACCTTTCTTGGCGCCTTCCTTCGCCACGGTTGTGCCTGCGGCGGCTTTTACCGAATTAATAGGTAACATAACTGCCGCGCCAACGAGTAACATAAATACGAAAAGAGTTGCTAAACTCTTCTTCATAAAACATCCCTCCTTTTAAGGTACTAAAACAAAACTACAGGTTTCATCCTTAATATAATTATATCATACTTTGCCAAAAAAATCAATACCAAAGCTTATGCTATGCCAGAAGGATAGGCAAAACATTGCTGGTCAAACCTGATAACTACACTGTAAAAACACCCGTCGTATTGACAAAAATAAGCAGAAGTGGTATAATATAAGTATAAGCTTAAAGACTAACCTCTCAAAAGCTTATAGTAAATGAAGAATCTGAAGTAAACACCGAAAGGTAAAGCTGAAGATCCGCCATTAACAATTCGAGTTGATTGAAGCCTTATGCGTTATTATCCAAACGGTATAAGGTGGCAGGAAAAAGATTTCGTGTCACGCTATACCGTTTGGAGAGCTAAGTCCGAACGGGATACTTATTGTAGTAAACCATCGGGCATAGGGTCCGTTGGAAAATTAAGCCGGCGGGCAACAAACGCAGAAAGGACTAATTATGGCAACAGCTACACTTACTATCAAAAATGGACAGATCGTTTCTTGTTGTGACCGTTACTTTGTGTCTCTCTCCGAGAATGGAAAAGAGTACTGTGGTAATGGTTGGATAGTCAAGATCAAGGACGGCCGCAAGGATTGTCCTGGCAGGATCATCTGCCACGCAGAGCGTGAGTATTCCGACGGTCCGGCAGTTTGTCATCGTGAGTTTAGGCTCGCCGATGGCACCCTTGGACTTGCGGGTGGAAACATTTACTCGCGTTATGCCTACTTCCGTTCTGAGGACTTCCAGAAGTTCCTCAACAAGTTCGGAATCACGGCAGTCAAGAAAGAGGATCCTAATCAGAAGTTTAGTGGATTCTCTAACCGCTCTGGATGGGGTACGGCCTCTCAGGACGTGTGGAGCGATGGGGACATCGAATGGGATTATGAGGACGATCCTGGATCTCGTGAGATTTTCGAGGCGCCCGGAGCAAACCCGAATCTCTATTCTGGTACAACCTACCACACCGTGAGTGGTGCCACCTGGGCCATCGTTGAGACCAAAGAGGATTATAGAGACAATCACAATCACGCCGTTATCCTGTATACGACGGTCAAGAACGTGATGAGCCTCGAAGAATCTCTTATGAGCCACCCGGAGATTGCAAAGAGGGTCGCTACCGGTCTTCCCGGTTAAATCAACTCGGAAAAGTGCACCATCACTCTAAACTGGTTAGCATATTGCAACTATCACTACCCTCGGGCTTCGGTCCGGGGGTAATTTTTTTAAGAAAGCTGCGAAAGCGGCGTTTTTTTTGAACACAAAAAAATGGTGGGGATATGTGGACTTGAACCACAGACCTCGTCATTATCAGTGACGCGCTCTAACCAGCTGAGCTATATCCCCATCAGCATCTGCACACCATTATATCACAGAAAAACGGTATGGTAAACATTTTTTTAAGCTAAAAAAAATGGTGGAGTAACAGGGATTCAAACCCTGGACCTCTGCCTTGCAAAGGCAGCGCTCTAATCAGCTGAGCTATTACCCCAGTGCACTCTATTATACGTCAAAACTGCCAAAAGTCAAATGATTTTCTGCTACATTTTTAGATAATCTATGATATGATAGATACAGTTAATCTGTAGAGGTATCCATGCATTTCAAGACCATTTTCAAATCTCTAAAAAATAAGGATATGCTTAAGCGTGTCTTTATTATCCTCGGTATTCTTGTGGCCTATCGCTTACTTGCTCACATTCCAGTTCCAATGGGTGATGCATCTACTTTTAAAGAGGCCGTTTCTAATCTTCTCGAGAAATCTGACTTTTCTAGCTTTCTAAACCTCATCTCTGGTGGTGGCCTAGCCTCATTCAGTATTATTTTGGTAGGTCTCTCACCATATATCACCGGCTCAATTATTATCCAGTTGCTCTCTAAAGCTATTCCGTCGCTTGAGGAAATCTCTCAAGATGGTGAGACTGGCCGCCGTAAGCTCAACCAATGGACTCGCATGCTTACTATTCCTCTAGCTATTATTCAGTCTATTGCCTACATCTTTATTTTGTATCAATCCACCGTCTCAGCCAACGTTGCTACTGCCTTTGAGCCAACCATTCATGACTGGATTCTCTCTATCACCGCCATGACGGCCGGCTCAGTTATCTTGATGTGGCTCGGCGAGCTCATTACTGAGCAGGGAATCGGCAACGGTACTTCTATGATTATCTTTGCTTCTATTATTTCTCAGTTACCTACCACTTTGGCTTCGCTCGGCGCATCCTTGCTTGATACTTCTACTAGTGGCCCACTCAATCTGTTTGGCTGGCTCGAGCTTCCAGTCAATCCTACCATCTTCTGGATCCTCTTTGGGTTCATTATCGCGATGCTGGTCGTAATTTACTTCTTGGTCAAGATTAACGAAGCTCAGCGTATTATCACGATTAACTACGCTAAGCGTGTGCATGGTAATACTAGCTACGGTGGCATCAAATCTATCCTTCCAATCAAACTTATCGCTGCCGGCGTGATTCCAGTCATTTTCGCTACAGCCTTCCTCTCTCTCCCAGCTCTCGTTGGTCAAGTTATTACTTCGGTTAATCCAGAGAATACTTTCGGCTCCACTCTTACTTCACTCTTTACTGCTCCATCAGCCAATAACTTCAGCACGCTCTATCCAGACGGCATTAACTGGCAATGGTTTATTTACCCAACAGTTTACTTCCTACTTGTAATCACCTTTACCTACTTCTATACGTCAATCATCTTCAATACCAACGAGATTGCCGACAACCTTCAGAAACAAGGCGGCTTTATCGAAGGCGTTCGCCCAGGTGTTACTACCGCCAAATATCTTGGCAAGGTCGTCAACCGTCTCAATTTCTTCGGTGCTTTTGCTCTTGGTCTAATCGCGATGCTCCCGTTCATCACGGATTACATCTTTATTGTTCTTACGGGATATCCAATTGGTCTTTCTATTTCTGGTACGGGGCTCCTCATCGTGGTCACGGTTGCTCTGGAGAACCTCCGCTCGCTCGATTCGCGCGCATTAATGGTCACCTACGACGATTTTAAAAATGAGTCTTAAGATTACGGGTTGGAAAAAGATTCTTTCACGCGCTAGCTGGGTGCTAGCCATCGGTGTTATGGCCGGTTTTATCGGCCGTGTCGCCATCTGGGAGCACTTCTATTATGAAGGTAAAGAAGGTTCCGAACGCGTCAAAGCTATGACCATTGCCGACCAAACCCAGCCGATCGAAGTCCTCGAAGAAGAAAAACCTACCGAAACCGAAGTCTACGAATATATCGTCAAAGATGGTTATCCACGCTATATTTCGGTGCCGGATCTTGGCGTATTTAATACTCGTATTCTCGAAGTTGGTCTAAAACCAGGTACTCGCGAAGTTGGTGTGCCTAGCAACATCTACGATGTGGGTTGGTTTAATGGCTCCAACCGTCCAGGCGAAGGCGGAGCCATTCTGCTAGACGGTCACAGCGGCGGCCCTAACCAGCTGGGCATCTTCAAAAATCTCCCAAGTTTGTCGATTGGCGGTCTCATTCAGATCGAAGTTGGTGGCGGCAAAATTTACACCTACAAAGTTGTCGAAAACGTCACTAAGAGCATTGTTGAGTCCAATAAATACATGTCTACCGTCATGCGCAACACTATAGACGGCAAAGAAACCATCACGATCATCAGCTGTACTGGTGAATGGAGTCAGTCTCAATATACCTATCTCTCGCGCCAATTCGTGCGTGCCGTTTTGGTAAAATAGCCCGCCTCCCATTTAGCTTGTGCTATAATTAAAGTATGTGGAGGAGGTGTGCGAAGTTATTTCTCATACTGATTTGCTGCAGTTTTTGTGCGGCCGCATTTTTGAACCCAGCCACCTCTGCGTACAATTCTGATCTTCAAGTCGAAATTCTCCCATCAATTACTGTATCCCTAACCGACGTCGCCCTTGAAGGTGCAATTGATACGCTGTCTGTCAATAACACTAATCTTTCCGTATCATCCAATAATACTACCGGCTACACCACGACTTTTTCTACCAATACTAACTACAGTAGTCTCAATAATACCAATTCGTCTGCCACTATCCCGACGCTCTCTAATACTGTAGCCAAGAATTCTTTCCCGACCAACTACTGGGGATATTCACTAGATGATGCCACCTACAAAGGTATTCCCGCCAAAAATGCTACTGCTGACACCCTTACGGAGCTCTCCTCATCTACGCCTGGTGCGTTATCTTCGAATCTATATTTTGCCGCCAAAATCAACGGCGCCACTGAATCAGGCATCTATAGGAACACCGTCCTTGTCACAGTCACGCCAAACTACACTCCAATCAGTATTGCTCAATCATATGTTTTGTCCGGAAAAACTCGCATCGTAGCAAACGACGGTCATTCATATTTCTCTATACAGGATATGTCGCCAGAAATCTGCAACCGCATCGATAAGATAGATGACCAAATGCAGGTAGTAGACGAACGTGACGGTAAAGTATACTGGATAGCCAAGCTTCGCGATGGTAACTGCTGGATGACGCAGAATCTGGATTTCGATATTACAGCTAATAACGTGGTGCCGGAGACTTCTAATGTGGACGTGGCTTGGAATAGTAGTTCAGAGTACCCTCCACAAACTACGAGCACGACAATATTTGATAATGATGATGAAACGGGTACGTACTCCTACGATAATGGGGACTATTACACACCTAATGGCTTAGAACAAGGTGAAAAAATTAACTGTTCTACGGTTAATGGTGGTGAAAATTGTCATTATCATTCCGGCAATAGCTATCAATATAATGCCGCTACGGCCGGCGAAGGGGCCAGCGATGATGGCTGGTACTATAATGAGGATCACTATATCGAAATGAAAGAAGTTGAGCATTCTATTTGTCCAAAAGGTTGGATTTTGCCATCGGCTAGTGATGGAAACTACGACTATAGTTTTAACAAACTATTATCTGCATATAATCTCAATAGCCAGTCCGATTCCAGAGAACTCGCCCAATCACCACTCTACTTCAATACCAGTGACATAATAGGTGGCTATCAAGGTGAGGGTGCGTACTGGACATCTGTTGTTAGAATGGATGATGGTGAAAAAGAAGTCTTCAATCTATACATTGAGGATGATTATACGATTGAGCTTGGTTACCAGGTAGGGGCCAACCACATGCGCTATGGCGCTTCGGTTCGTTGCGTAGCTCGCCTTGAAGAAATGCATACGGTCACATTCTCTATCTATAGCGGGCAAGAAAATCGTGGTACGCTTTCGGATATGCAAATTAAAGTGCCACACGGCTCGACGGTAACAAGTGGGTATAATAGTGACGGAAGTGAATATAAGACGATCAGCAACAAGACTGTTACCGCCACGCCTAAAGTTGATTTCAAAAACACTTACGGAGTCGACGTATTTATGAATAATACTTGCGGAGATACTATTGTAGCCGACTGTAATATGTTCGTTGTATTCGATGAACGAGGCAGTAGTCGCACTTACATGCAAGATATCACGCCGGCCATTTGTGAGGCCGTACCAATAGGCGTAGAGAACCAGCTCATTGATAGTCGCGACAACAAACTTTATTGGGTAACTAAGCTTGCTGATAATAATTGTTGGATGACGCAAAACCTAGATTATGACATTAAGAGTACTGGCAATGTTATAGCTAAAACTACTGGCGGGACTAGTACGTGGTCGCCTAACACGCCAACCAATGTGGGCGCCTATTATAGCGATACTACATCCAATAGTACGCATTCTTATGACCCAGGTAACATGTACGATACTGGTAGCGCGAGCGGAAATATCACCTGTACCAGCTCGTCAAACGGTGGTCAGAACTGTCATTATCATATGGGCAATTATTATAAATGGAACGCAGCAGTGGCTGGCAGTGGTACGAATATTACGGACGGGCAAGACGCCGAATATTCAATTTGTCCTAAAGGCTGGCGCCTCCCGTCTCCTGAAGCCTTCCGTATGGACTATCAGGTGTTGTTTGGTGCGTATAGTATTACCAGTAGTAACGCTTCGACTCTCAAGGCTGCCCCATTCTACTTTACGCGGCTAGGGTTCGTTTGGGATAGCCAATCATATAATTTTGGTGTCAGCGGGGGCTACTGGACGTCATTAAGTATTGATGGAGATTATGCTATTATGCTTCTACTTTCCGACAATCAACTCAACGCTAATAATCAAATTGGTCGCCGCTACGGCTATAACGTCCGCTGCGTCCTCATCGACCACATTGAATCACTAGACACAATCACAAATATGCAACAAATGACGCCAGAAATCGTCGAAAATACCGCAGAAGGCAAGTCTAAACAGCTAATTGATACTCGCGACAATAAACTGTACTGGGTAACTAAACTTAAGGATGGCAAGATTTGGATGACACAAAACCTCGACTACGACATTAAGACCACTAATAATATTGTCTCCAAAAATGATGGCACCACCACCACCTGGTCTCCAAACCGCGCCACTAGTACGAGTGTGTTCAGCAATACGAGTAGCACTGGCACATATTCCTATGATCCAGGTAGTTATTATTCTGCCAGTGGTACCAGCTCCACGAATACAGCCATTACCTGTACTACTACCACCAACGGTGGGAATGACTGTCATTATCATATCGGTAACTACTACCAGTTCAACGCCGCTACGGCTGGTTCAGCCACCACCAACCAAGACGCTACGCAGTCGATTTGTCCTCAAGGCTGGAGGCTCCCTACCAGCAATAGCTATACTACCGAGTATAGCTTCGGTAAGATGACTAATGCCCAGGGAATTACGAACAGTGCTAGCGGTTCTTCAGACAGTTCGCTTAGGTCGTCACCACTATATTATGTTCGTACCGGATATGTGTACTACGGATCAGTTAGAAGCCGTGGTTCCAATGGCACATACTGGTCATCTCGTGCAACATCTAGCTCCAGCAATGCCTACTATCTAAACTTCACCAGCACTAGCGTTGCTCCGTCCACGTCTGGCTCCCGTTCATACGGTCGCTCGGTCCGCTGCGTTTCGATATAAAATTGGACCAAAAATCATGCAAAATCCTCTTGATTTTTTGCCGCGTCTGTGCTACACTTAGCAAGTAATTTATGGCTAGTCAAAAGGAAGTGATTAAACTCACGGGTAAAGTCGTTGAGGCGTTACCTAATACTCAATTCCGAGTTGAACTCGAGAATGGTCATATTATTGTTGCCCACATGAGCGGACGTATGCGTAAAAACTACATTCGTCTTGTGCCAGGCGACAGAGTCGAGGTTGAGTTAACCCCTTACGATCTTACAAAGGGCAGAATCAGCTTTCGTCTCAAAGATTAATATTAACCGTTACAGTTTTCATAACACATTTTCGCGAAGTGTTACGAGAATTTTAGCGTTTAAAGTCTAAAAGCGCATCTGCGCTAGGCTTATTAGAGCGCTAAAACTGTGACATAAAGAAAGGAATCTTTTAACACAATGAAAGTACGTGCAAGTGTTAAAAAAATCTCCCCTGATGACATCTATGTTCGCCGCAAAGGTGTACTTCGTGTTATCAACAAGAAAAAACCTAAGAACAAGCAAAGGCAGGGTTAAAATATATGGCTAGAATTGCTAGCGTAGTTATTCCGTCCGAAAAAGAGGTCTGGATTGCATTGACCTACGTTTACGGAATTGGACGTACTACCTCTAAAGCCATCCTTGCGGAGGCTAAAATCGAGCCTACCACTCGGGTGAAAGATCTCACCGAGGCTGAAGAACAGAAAATCAACGACATTATTTCCGCGAAATATCATGTTGAAGGTGATCTACGACGCCTCGTGAGCAACAATATTAAACGTTTAAAGGATATCAATTCTTACAAGGGTATCCGCCACAAGGCTAAATTACCAGTCAACGGCCAACGTACTCGTACGAACGCACGTACACGTAAGGGTAAGGCGATCGCGGTCGGTGGTGCACAACCAAAAGCAGCAAGTAAGACTTAGAAAGGAGTTATAAAATGGCAGAAGAAGAAATTAAAACTACTACTGTTGCAGCCGAAGAACAGGCTCAAGCTCCTAAAGCTAAGACTGCAAAGAAGGGTAAACGCGTGGTTAATGCTGGTCAACTCCACATCCAAGCTACCTTCAACAATACTATCATCAGTGTTACCGACAAAAACGGTGGCATCCTTACCGCTTCCTCCGCTGGCGCCAATGGCTTCCGCGGTTCCAAGAAGGGTACGGCTTATGCTGCTGGCATCGCCGCTGAAAAAGCTCTCGAAAAAGCCAAAAAGGATTATTCCTTGAATTCTGTAGACGTTTTCGTCAAGGGTATCGGCCTTGGTCGCGATAGCGCTATCCGCGCCGTCTCGTCTCTCGGCATCAAAATTGACAGTATTACTGATACAACCCCAATCGCACATGGTGGTGTGCGTCCTAAGGGAGAAAGGAAACCGTAATGGCTCGTGAACATTCACCAATCGTAAAACAGAGCCGTCGTGAAGGTTTCGCTCTCGCTCCAAAAGCTCATAAAGTCATGGCTAAAAAATCTGGTATTCCAGGTGAACATGGCGATATGCGTGTACGTGGCGGCAGCCTCTACCTCACTCAGCTCCGCGAAAAACAGAAGGTCCGTCGTCTTTACGGTCTTCTCGAAAAACAATTCGCAAAATTAATGAAAGAAGCCCAGAAATCTGAGGGCCTTACCGGCGAAAAGCTCCTTGAACTCTTGGAACGCCGCGCCGATAACGCCGTCTTCCGTGCTGGCTTTGCGACTACTCGCCGCCAAGCTCGCCAACTCGTTTCTCATGGTCACTTCCTACTAAATGGTCGTCGCATCGACATCCCATCCATTCGTTTGAATCCTGGCGATGTCCTTGAGGTTCGTCCTCGTTCCGCCAAAACCGATTACTTCAAGAATCTTGACAACGTAATCGGCGCAGCTGGTCAACCAACTCTTTCTTGGCTCAAAGCTGACGGCAAGAAAATGAAAATTGAAGTTACCGGTTTGCCAAAGCGCGAAGAAGCTGAGGTGGGCATTAATGAGCAATTAATCGTTGAGTATTACTCACGCTAAGGAGAAAACTAGAATATGACAACCAAACTTATTCATGAAGCAGCACTCGCCAATGTCAAAGAACTTGGTGAAAATAGCGCAGAGTTTACCATCAAGCCACTTTACTATGGCTACGGCAACACTCTTGGCAACTCGCTCCGTCGTGTTCTCCTTTCCAGCGTGAAAGGTGCCGCGATTACTGCCTTCTCGATTGAAGGTTCTACTCACGAATTTGCCGCCATCAAAGGCATTCGTGAAGACGTTGTCGACATCATGCTTAATTTGAAGACTATTCGCTTCAAATGCCACAATGATAACCCAGTTGAGCTTACTCTTGAAATCAAGGGTAGCGATCAATCCACCAAGGATGGTGACCCACGTGTAGTCGCTGGCGACATCAAGCTTCCTGCTGATGTAGAAATCGCCAACCCTAACCAAGTCATCTGCCACATTGACGATCCAAAATTCGTCCTCAAGATGCATTTTGTCGTTGAAACTGGCCGTGGTTATCTTACCATCGACAAATCTAGCGAAGAACGCGTTCATGGTGATATGATTGCTCTCGATGCAGTCTTCACTCCAGTTCTCCGCGTCCGCTACAAAGTTGAGAATACTCGTGTCGGTCAAGATACGAATCTTCAACAACTTATCATGACCATTGATACCGATGGCACCATCACTCCAAAAGAAGCTTTTGAAGAAGCTGCCGCTATCTTGGTCAACCAATATACTGCCCTCGCTGGTTCTACTACGGTTCCATCCGCACCAGCTCCAGGCCAAAAAGCCGAGGAAGACGAATCTGGTCTCCTTCTTCCAATTGAAGATCTTGATCTCTCCGCTCGCACCGCTAATGCACTTTTGAACAATGATATTAAAACCGTCCGCGATCTCGTCATGCTCTCTGAGACTGACCTCAAAGATCTCAAAGGTTTTGGTTCCAAGGCATTAGACGAAGTTAAAGAAAAATTAACGGAGTTAAATATTTAATTATGCACCGCCACGGATATAAAGGCCGTAAATTCGGCCGCGAAACCGATCAGAGGCTAGCACTCACTCGTGGGCTGATGTACTCCCTGATCAAATATCAATCAATTACAACTACTCTTGCTAAAGCTAAAGAAATTCGCCGCGGCACTGAGAAGTTGATTACCCTCGCTAAGAAGGGTGGTCTTGCTAATCGTCGCCTTATCATCGCTCGTTTGAACGATGTCGAGGTTGCTGATCTCCTTGTTGATGTAATTGCTCCACAAATCAAGCGCGATTCTGGTTATCTCAAAATTGAGCACGCCGGTTATCGCCGTGGTGACAATTCCGAAATGGGCACTATCTCATTCGTAGACACCATCAACATCGAAAAGGCCGCTCCTAAAGCTAAGAAGGAGACTAAGTAATGAAAACCTACTCACAAAAAGGCTCAGAAATCAGCCGTGAATGGTGGGTGATCGATGCTTCGACCCTTCCACTCGGCAAACTTGCCGTCGTAATCGCCGACAAACTTATGGGCAAGTCCAAAGTGACTTACACCCCACATATCGACAACGGTGACTACGTCGTCGTCACTAACGCTAAGAATCTCGTCGTTACTGGCAACAAAATGGTTGATAAGAAATATTATCGCCACAGTGGATTCCCAGGTGGTCTCACCGAACTTAAGCTCGAAGAAGTGATCGAAAAAGATCCTTCCGTTGCTATTCGTGAAGCCGTCAAAGGAATGCTCCCAAAGAACAAACTTGCAGCTGATCGTCTCGCTCGCCTTCGCATCTTCGATGGCGCTGAGCACGCTCATACTGCCCAAAATCCAAAGGAGATTAAGTAATGGCTACGAAATCTTACGTTTATGGTCTTGGCCGCCGCAAAGCTGCCACTGCTACCGCTCGCCTTTACAAAGGCAAAGGTGAAATCACTATCAACAATAAGCCAGCTCTCGAATATCTTTCCGGGAACAAGACTTATCTTGCTGAAATCACCGATCCACTTGCTCTCACCGGCAAGCAAAAAGATTACGATATCACCATCGTCGTCAAAGGTGGTGGCCTCGCTGGTCAAGTTGATGCAATCAAACTTGCCATCAGCAAAGCCCTCACTACCGAAGCTCCAGATCTTCGCCCAGTATTGAAGAAAGCTGGCTTCGTCAAGCGCGACCCACGCGAGAAAGAACGCAAAAAGTACGGTCTTCGCTCCGCAAGAAAGCGCGAACAATTCTCCAAGCGTTAATTCGCTTGTCAGGCAAAAATGGCCCCAGATACCAATCGGGGCTATTTTTGTGCCATATATAATATTTATGCTAAAATAGAATTATGTATAGGAGGCAAAAAACCAAACTTCTACCAATTTTTATGGTAGCTATTTTGTCTGCTTCATTTCTTGGCAATATTTCAGCTAGCGCTCTGAGCGACGCCGAATTGGATAAATTCGCTCAAAACGACATTTATTTTTACGATCCTGGGACTAGAAGCACATATAATGGTGCATTTTGCGATAACTTGCACAGCATTGGTGTCGCACCTACCGACACTTTCAATAGCAACGCAATCGCTATCATGGGAATCATGGCTCAGCATGGATACAGTGCGGCGGCAATTGCCGGGGTAATGGGCAATTTGGCAGGAGAAAATAGCACATTTGAGCCAGGAAATGTCGAATATCCGTACGGAGACATTACTGATAGAGGTTTTAGAATCACCGAATGGGAGAGGTTTGGTAAGAATGGCTTTGGCATAGTTCAATGGACGACCGAAGGAAGACAGGAGAGATTGCAGCAATACGCAGATGACCATGGCGGCTCTCTTTTGGATCTAAATATTCAGATTGGGTTTATGATACAGGAGCTTGGCGGATATAATTATTCTGCGGAAAAGTCTAAAAACTATTCAATAGAGGAAGCGACATTTGTTATTTATGATAAATATGAGGCTCCAGGCAGTTCTTTTTGGACTACGCACAACGATAAGTATTACAATGACTACGATCCTAAGACTTTCGATGAGCTTAGCGAGACTAAAACTCCGGCAGCATGGAATGCCTATACGACGAGGCTGAAATATGCGCATGCTGCCCTTGAATTGATTACGGAAAATAATATTGCAGCTGGTAACCCGGCCATTGATTCGTTATGTAGTAGCAGTAGTGGCGGCAACACTAACTATCCGGCACCAACCGTCAGCCCAAGTATAAAACTTGGCACCATTGCCGATATGATTAAAGATCCGAGTAACCTTACGAATGTGCAGTGCGCAGAGGGGACAAGGGACTTAGGTATATATGAAAACGCGCACTATAAAAACGAAAAAATATCAGTACGACTATGCGAGATACCAAACCTAGGATCCCCCTCGGAAGAAAGCCGGTCACTCGATACTTCGCTTGGTACGGTAAGCGCGAATGGGCACGCAGTTGTTAACTCTTTAGTCTCGGGTGCGTTTTATAAAATGGTGGAATACATAGAAGAGACTTACGGATGG
>Ga0310786_10003271_pt1 | contig 23738 bp, 9 predicted proteins | sample AusTroGonzalo_MG_FD_203881 | JGI IMG/M metagenome (GOLD analysis project Ga0310786, IMG submission 203881) | Bovine rumen microbial communities from tropical cattle in Woodstock, Queensland, Australia - Gonzalo_03 (v2) (version 2) | ecosystem: Host-associated > Mammals > Digestive system >...
TTATACCAGTATCGTTCGCAACGCATACGGATTTGGGGCGGTACCGGCAGATTGGTACACTTTCGTTGAAACGACTATTGGTGGGGCCGTAGCTTTCACAAATGGAAAATATAATACAGGTAAAAGTAGAGCAATCTTCTGGTCAAGCGAAAGAAACATCTATTCTAATACTATAGCCTATTTCTTGAATATCGCAAGTAATGCACCAACAGTTGAGCTCAGTGACAATGTTACTAACGACATGGTGATTGGCATGTCCGTACGCTGTGTGCGTAATGAAACCTCAGCGGCTCCGAATCCTGTACAGATGAGTATCACCCGTTCTGGGGTTGAAAAAATATGCAGCGGTGATCCCGCCGTTATCACCTACACCGCTCACGTCAATCAAAACGGAACGGATATTAGTGACCAGTGCTCTTACGAATGGACCTTTGATGGCAACGTGGTATCAGGCGTCAACACAAAAACCTATACAGTTACTATTACTGATGTGAGAACTGCTCCTTATTCTGCCACCTGTACGGCTACCATTCCCGGTGTCGGATCTCGTAGCATTACTAATAACGGGCTCTATATCAGCTCAACAGGAAGTGTGCCTGGTGACTTTACTGTCACACCGATTGGAAATACTGTAACCTTGAACAATTTTAATTCACCCAAACCATCTTCTATTTCCTGGGGCGATGGGACAGCTGATAAATCTGTCAACAATCCATCTTCAGTTACGCATACCTATAACAACAACGGCACTTATACCATCACCGCTTTCGAAGGATGGCAGGGTTGTATCAGAACGAAAGATATCACGATTACTGCGCCCGAGGCGACCTTGTCACCTGAGGAGAGCAACGTCACCATCTGTCCTGATGAACCTGAAACGGTGCCTTTCAATATGCAGATCACGCAAGGCGGGCAGAACGTGTCGGCTGGTTACACATGTACATGGAGCATCATCCCTCAGGGTAATTCACCTGCTGATGGCGCTGTGTTGCCTGATCCTGAATCACATGTTTCTTCCTGTAACATAACTTTCTTGAAAGAGGGCAGCTACCAAGTCTCTTGCGAGGCAAATGCGGGCTCTGTTTCTCTGACAAGGACTGCCACTGTGACGGTGACTCAAAAAGCGACACCTTCGTTCAGTGATCCTGATATTTCCGATTTAACCGTCACCTTGAACGATTTGCAGAATGTGGATAAGATCACTTGGTATGAGGGCGGTTCTGAGGAGGATATTGCCACGAATACAGCATCTTATATGTATACTACTTACGGAAATTATACCATCGCACTCAGCAAAACCAATGGTTGCACTGTGACAAAGGATGTAACTCTTACTGCACCTGCCCCAGCACCATCTTTGAGCATTGAAAAGGACAATGCTACCACCAGCATCTGTAGCGATAGCAGCACAACGATTACCTATACGGCAAATCTTACTAATGCGACCGCAAACAGTTACTCTTGGAGTGTGACAGGAGAGCCCATAAATGGCTTTGATGTGCCTACAGGCAGTACTACCAATTCTTATACAGTTACTTTCACGAAAGCGGGCAACTACACGGTTTCTTGTACAGCAACCACTTCGTCAGGTGATGTGCAAGGTTCGTTGGAAACGGTAATCAATCCGTTAGCAACACCTGAATTCACCATATCTGGTGCTTCAACTGGGACTGTGACAGTGGCAGAGACAGTGTCTGGAACTGAAATTGGAATCACGCAGGTCAATTGGGGTGATGGTGTCACGAATAATCAGATAACACACTCATATAATGCCTCTAACAGCTATAACATAACGGTTTATTACACAAATGGTTGTAGTAAGAAAGAGGAAGCTGTGGAGGTGACGGTGCCTGGAGGCGGAGGACAAGAAACTCCTACAATTAATCGTAAACTCTCTTGTGTCCTTGCGGGTACGGATAATCATATAACCACAAACCATCCAAGTATAAATACAGATAAGTATAGCAATAATAAAGATATTGAGAAAGGTCGTGATTTAGGTAATGGTATTGTTGTTCTTGATTCCGTAAGCGATTTTGAAGGATACTGGTATAAAGTTGTCCAAATCGGTACTCAATGTTGGCTGAAGGAGAATATGCGAGCTACAAAGTATAGTGATGGATCAACTTTGGTCCATAGAACATCTGATCCACAAAGTTCAGAAACTAATAGATGTTATTATTATGCGGGATTACATGCTGATAGTGCAAAAAAGTATGGATATGTATACAATTGGGCTGCTGCTGTCAATTGTTCAAATTCAAATTACATAAATAATGGTAATAGCAACTCTAATTTCGAACAGAGACAGGGCATTTGTCCCACGGGTTGGCACATTCCGACAAATGAAGAATGGAAAACAATGGAGACATTTATAAATGAAGGAGAAGAATTAAGTTATCCTTCTATAAATACATACTACGGAACTATTGCAGGGAAGTTAGCCTATGGTAATTGGAGCAAGTCAAATGTAACACAGAACACTACAGATGGATACCCTGGTAATTATGAGTATCAATATCGTAATTCTTCAGGTTTTAGTGCTTTACCTGCTGAAGTATCAAAGTCTTTTATCGGAACAAGAACTCGTTTTTGGACTTCTACAAATTTTAATACAACTAATAATAACAAAAACAAAATATCACGCTGGTTACATAAAAGTAATAGTGGAATCCGATATGCAGCAGAGGGTGCTTATAATGCACTTTCCGTCCGCTGCGTCCGCAATCAATAACCACAACGAATACTGGTAAATATTTTATATCCTTTGCGAAGGCCGTTCCAGGGAGGGACGGCCTTTTTAATTAAGAATTAAGGTTGTGGAATGATGAGGTGTCCTACCCTCGATAGTGTTTCCCCTGTGTTATCATAGCGGATCCTCAGTGTTACCCCTTAGGTACAATAGGAATGGTATAGACTTGGTATAGGGTTCGTATAGGGTTGGATTAATCATGGTTATGTTTTGATTGTGTCTTTCGGATGGCTAAAACAGAAAGGTTTTCACTTATTGGCCATTTTTCCGCCGCAAAGATACAAAAAAACACGATTTTGTGTTGGTTAGACGAAATAAAGTAGAATAATCGCGTTTGTTAATTTTAACAATTAATTGTAAAATAACGTTTCGTAAAAATATTTTAAAATAATTTGCGGAGCGTATTGAAAAATGTGTATCTTTGCGGCGTTGATTTTTTTTACTCATAAAAACTTTAAACAATATGAAGACAAGTACAACTGTAACACCGCAATACCCCGACTTCGGGGCGTTGCTCGAATCAATCAAGGAAAACGGTCGCCGCATGGACGAGAATTACGCACGCTATCTCAAGGAGAAGGAAGAACGCGAGGCCAAATGGGAGGCCGAGAAAAAAGAACGAGATGCCAGATGGGAACAAGAACGTGCTGAGTTCAAAGAGCAAATGGAAAGAGCTGATGCACGGATGGACAAGGTCAGCGCGGACACCAACAGGGCGATTAAAGACATGAAACACTTGTTCAACTCACAATGGGGTCGCCTGGTGGAGGAGTTGTGCAAGCCGGCGGCCTTTGCGCTCTTTAAGAAGGAGGGTATAGAGGTCGATCGCGTTTATGAAGGCGTGCGTAAAATGAAGGCAGATGGTCAGGATGTGATGGAAATCGATGTGGCACTGTGCGACACTTCTGTGGCGGTTATCGTAGAGGTGAAGTCACGATGCGGACATCGCGAAATCGACCATTTCCTCAGTCAGATGAAGCATTGCAAAGAGTGGTATCCCGACTTCGCAGACAAGGAACTCCGCGTGGCGGTGGCCGCTATCCAGTATGATGACGGTGCCGAAAAGTATGCGTTGGGGAAAGGACTTTACGTGCTGAAACTCAGCGGCGAAGACACTTTCACAATGGCCACACCCGTTAAGCCTAAGGTGTTTTGAGGCACATCCGCGACGAACAGCGTGCGTTGCCGACAAACGTTATATGATATCAAAGGCCGTTCCGAGTGGGGCGGCCTTTTCAATTAAGAATGAAGAATGCATAATGAAGAATGATGGGTGTTTGTTGTGTTGTTGGGGTTGTTTGGAATTGTACGAACGTTGGACGATGGGGTTGTTTGTGATTGTACGGACGTTGGATGATGGGGCGTTGATGTTTGTACGGACGTTGCCTGTAGAGCCGTCATAATATGGCGGCTCTACGACGTGCGTGCGTCGCCGTTGTTGGGATCGGGTCGACGTGCGGCCGTCGCAATTGTTGGGGCCGAATAACGTGCGCGCGTTGCATTCGTTAGAATCGAATCAACGTGTGGTCATCGCGATTGTTCTTGCGCCAACGCCAGAACCTCATTCGTTGTTAGTCCCGAGATCTCAGAGACAAGGGTGGGGTCGAGGCCTTTGGTGAGCATGTTGCGGGCGAGGAGGTGCTTGGTGTTCATTTCACCTTGTTGCAATCCTTGTTCAAGCCCTTGTTGCAATCCGGCTTTCTCCCCTTCCCGCCAGCCGATGCCCTTCCAGGTGGCCTCCACACTGACCGCGTCCCAGTAGCGATCGTAGAGGTCTTGTTCCGCATCGTTGTAGTTGATGACTTCCAAAAGCTCTATGGCCTTGGCTACGTCAGGATCGGCAAGCAATTCCGGTGCGGGCTTCCGAGTCTTCTCGGTCATCTCCGTGAAGAAGCGCATCCACAGGTCCCTCTTAGAGCTGCCCTTCACTGCCAGTTTTTCGTATTTTTCCATCTCGGCGAAGACAATCTTGAGCCCGTCAAAAACGCGGTCGGAGTGATAGACGTGGACGAGCTGGTAGGGGTGGTACCACTCGGTAAGTCCCTTGTGGAGGTCGCCTTGCACGAAGTTGAGGGAATAGACGGGCTGCAGCAGGTGGAAGTCCTTCCCCTTGCCGAGCTGCTTGACGTAGGCCTTGGAGGTGTTGAAGACCACACGCTGCATGAAGTCAGTATCCCAGTTGAGCTGCATTTCAACGAGGAAGGAGGCACCGGTGGAGTCCTCGCAGCGCACATCGACGATGCTGTTCTTGCGCATGGGCGTTTCAGGCATCAACTCGGGTGGGATATAGTGTATGTCAGTGATGACGCGCCCCTCCTCCAAGGGGAGGAAGGCGTTGAGGAGGCTGGCGGCTAGGTCGATGTGTTCTCCGAAGACTTTCCGGAAGGTGACGTCTGTCACAGGGCTGAAGTATTTATATGGTACCAACATGGTTATGATGTTTTTACGAGGCAAAGATACAACGAAAAAAGGCGTTTGTCAAGAGTTTTGTGAAATTTTTTCAATGCTGGATATCAGGAAGTTAAAAATCGAGATTTGTTAATTTAACAATTAATTGTTAAATTTATGTATTTAATTTCGCAAGAGAATGAAGAAATGCTCGCGTCATGGACGTTGGGGTATGGTCAACGTGTGTCCGTTGGGTAATGGGGTCGTTTGGAATTGTACGGTCGTTGGTTGTATGGCCGTTTGGAAATGTACGGACGCCGGGTGATTGTGATGTTGAAATTTGTACGGACGTTGGGTGTAGAGCCGTCATAATATGGCGGCTCTACTGTTGGTATTTTGATGGCGTGTACATCTGAAAAAATAGTATTTTTGCAGTTTTGTTATATTAGCATATATTGGAAAAAAAATAAAATTAAAATAATGAATAGAAAATTGATTACCAGATTGTTAGGAATTGTTTTCGCGGTGGCGCTCTTGGGAACGTGTTCCCACGCTTTTGCGCAAACTGAAGTTCCAACGCCGGACACGGTTTACCATGACTGTTTCGGTTGTGACAGTTTTTTGTTGACGGCCAACACCACTGTCTATTATTCGGATACGGTGATTGCGATTCCTCACCGTGTCGTGGCACCCTCGATTATCTATATCGATGTGGTCAACATCTATCAGATCACCATTGGACAAAGCTACGACGTGAGAGACACCGTTCAACAGAGCGTCTGTCGCAATAAGTTGCCATTCGCCTACCATGGGAATTTCTACACCGAGTCAGGCGACTATTGGGTGGATTTTCCCTCTTTAAGAGGCTGTGACAGCGCACATACGCTCCTTCAACTCGAGGTGCTCAGCGGTCAGCACGATACCATCGACCTCACTCTCTGCTACGGACAACCGAGCGTCACCTATGAAGATTTGACCTTCACCACGCCTGGATGTTTCACTTTTGATTTAGGTGTTGACACCAACGGCTGCTCAGTGGATATGACCTATCGGGTGACCCAATACCCGCTTATGTCCGATTCTATGGATTTGACACTCTGTAGCAGTGAGTTGCCCTATTATTTTATGGGACAACGGATAGATTCTGCCGGCGCTTACGAAATTCATTATATTAATCATATCGGTTGTGATGCTATCATTTATGCGAACGTCACGGTGAATCCGTCGCAAACGACCACCCAGACGATTAATACGATGGTCTGCGCGTCAGAACTGCCGTATGTGGTTCACGGACGGAGTTTTAACGGCCCTACGTCAGAGACCTTCATTGTCCCCAACCAGTATGGTTGTGACAGCTTGAAGGTGAGTTTGACCTTGGCAGTGACGTATCCTTACACCGATACCGTTACCCACTACCTCTGTGCAGAGGAATTCCCGTATATGTATGATTCTCTGCATGTTTATAATCAACCTGGTAGTTATTACGTCAATGATTCCGTTAATTCGACGACATGCATCAGCTTCACGTTGTTGCAATTGTTCCAATATCCTTCCGTGCATGATACGTTGACGATTTGCACCCCCGACAGCTCCTACACGTTTGGGGATACCACCTTCACAACGTCCACGGTATATACTTACACGGACACCAACTCTTATCAATGTTTGGACTATCATACTCTGCGGATTAATCTCCTGCAGCAGATGGTCTATGACACTTTGGATGTGACGGTGTGCGCTTCCAATATGCCTTATAGCTATATGGGAGTAACCTACAACACCGCTGGTGATTATCCTATAATTCTGCAAAATCAAGAGGGGTGCGATAGCGTTACCATCTTGTTGCGCTTGACCGTGCAGCAGAATCTCCAAGTGGTGACAGCAAAAAGCATTACGCGCAACGACATCCCGTATATGTTCCGCGGCCAAGCCTATTCGCAGAGCGGCATTTACACAGATATTGTTCCGGCAGCCACTGCTGAAGAGTGCGATACCTCATACATATTGGTACTCAATGTAGCTCCGATTTACACGGTTGAAATCGATACCACGGTTTGCGCCAATACACCCGTTGTATTTTTGGGCGAAACCATCACCACGGCAGGTCCGCATGATTTCACCTACCATTTGCCTGGTTACGACAGTGTGATCACCTTGATGGTGTATCATAATCCGATTTACCGCGCTGAAACGGTTTATGCTGAGGTGGGCGAATATGATCTGCCTTACCATTTTGTTGACAGCGCTTACTATACAGCTGGCTATCACGAACGGATTCTCTCTACTGTAGATGGCTGTGACAGTGTTCTTTCCGTATTCTTGACCATTAATACCGCTATCGTGAATTCGGATACCATCAATAAGGAAATTTGTTCCAACGACCTGCCGTTGACATTGTATGACAGTGTCCTTACCCACGCAGGTGTGTATCGTTATATTGTGCCTTCTTCCACTCCTGCAGTCGATTCCGTCTTCTTCGTGAATCTTACGGTGAAAGAGTCTCCTTCATTGGTCATCACTGACACCACGTATTTGTGTGCGGGCGGCACGGTGACGTTGACGGCACAATCTACAGGTAGTGTCTATCTGTGGAATAATGGTTCCACGGAATCAGCTATTATCGTCAATTTGGCGGGTCAATATTCCGTGACGGTTTCCAATGCTTTCGATTGTTCCACTTCTGCTACAGTGCAGGTGATTGGTGTGGCGCTTCCGGATGCACATATCAGCGGGCGTACCACCGTGTGCGAAGGCAGCAGCTTGACACTCGTGGCTACAGGCGGTACGGAATACCTCTGGAGCGAAGGTACAGTGTCTGATACATTAGTGGTTACGCCTACTGAAAGCACCACCTATTGGGTGACGGTTACCAATCAATACGGTTGTTCGAAAACGAAAGATGTTGCCGTGACGGTGAATCCGTTGCCAGAACTTACCATCTTTGGAGAAAACAGTATTTGCCAAGGAGAATCCACCACATTGACGGCGTATGGTGCTGAAAGCTATCATTGGAGTAACGGCGGACGTTTGGATCGCATCACCGTGAACGCCGAGGGATTGTACACAGTGACGGGTACCGATGCCAATCAATGTCAAAGCACAGCTTCCGTTACCGTGGTTGTGCATTCTCTGCCTATATTGAAGATTAACGGTAGAACAACCTTCTGCCAGGGTGGTACCACTACAGTGACGGCTACGGGCGCTTCTAATTACGAGTGGAGTTCCGGAGATGTGACACAATCTATTACCGCTTCATACGCAGGACAATACACCGTTACGGGTACGGATCAATATGGTTGTTCTTCCAGTAAGAGCGTGAACATTACCCAAGCCACGGTGAATGCCAATATTTCTGGTAACCGCTATTTCTGCCATGGTCAAAGTACTACGTTGACGGTCAGTGGTGACAATGGCAACACCTATCAATGGTTTGACGGCAGCACCAACAGTTCTATCTCTATTTCCAATGCTGGATTATATTCTGTGACGGTGACCAATGCTGTGGGTTGTCAGAACACATTGTCGGCGACGGTCAATGAATACAATTTGTCGGCTCCGGCGATTAGCGGTACGTTAACCATTTGCGAGGGTCAATCCACGACGTTGCGCGCTTCCGGCGGTGTCAGTTATGTTTGGGATGACGGTACTGAACAGGCGCTCATCACGGTGAACGCCACGGGCACCTATTCCGTGACCTCCACCAACTCTTACGGTTGTACGGCTACCACTTCGGCTACGGTGTTAGTGAATCCTGCTCCTATGGTGACCATCCTCGCACAGGATGCTATTTGTAAAGGCGATGACATCTCGATTTCAGCCATTACAAATGCCAATACTTTCAATTGGAATACAGGTCAAAATACAGCGACTATTAATGTGACACCTGCGATTAACACTACTTATACGGTGTTGGTAACGGATGAGAACGGATGTTCCTCCACCGCCTCCACTTTGGTGAATGTCAAATCACTTCCTATTGTCTATGTTTCTGGGCAAAGCTCTGTTTGTCAAGGCGATACGGCAACGTTGACGGCAACGGGCGGCGTGTCATACCATTGGAATACGGGTCAATATACCTCCACATTGAAAGTGACGAGTTCCGGTACGTACTCAGTGGAGGCTACGGGTACCAACGGTTGTACGGCCACGGCACAAGCTTCAGTTACGGTACATTCGCTTCCGATTGCCACAGTGACTGAAATGGCGGAGATTTGTAGAGGTCAACAGACTACCCTGATGACTGATGCGCCGGCGGGATGTACTTATTTGTGGTCCAACGGCAGCCGTCAGAGTCGCATTACGGTCAGTGAAGCTGGCGAGTACCGAGTGACGGTGACGAATGCTAACCAATGTTCTCAAATTTATAGCTCCAGTGTGACGGTGCATGAAATTCCGCAAATCAGCATTACCGGTAACACGGACATTTGCCAGGGCCAAACTACAACACTCACTGTTTCCGGCGATAATGTCAGCGAATATTTGTGGAGCAATGGTGACAATAATAGCTCCACCACTGTAAGTACCGCAGGACAATATTCAGTGGTGGCTACGAACCAATATGGTTGTACGGCTACTGCTTCGCGCGGTGTGACCGTCCACCAACTTCCCGAGCCGCAGATTACGGGTGACCTGACGATATGCTTGGGCAAAAGCACCACTTTGAGCGCTACGGGTGGTACTTCATACACGTGGAGTACTGGCGGAACTGATGCTCAACTAACGGTTGCGCCCACTTTCAACCAGACCTATTCTGTGACGGCAAGCAACGCCTTCGGTTGCGTTGCGGGCACTTCCGCCACCGTTACGGTGAACATGCTGCCAGTGGTTTCCTTCAGTGGCAACACCTCTGTGTGCGCGGGTTCCACTACGAGCATTTTGGCAACTGGCGGTTCGAATTACTTATGGTCTAACGGCTCACAAACTGCTTCGATGACCACGGGTAATGCCGGTTTATATTATGTGACGGTGACTAACGCGCAAGGTTGTAGCAGTAAGGATTCTATCAGCGTGATTGTGAACCAGAATCCGCAGGTGCAGATTTCGGGTAGCAGCTACGTCTGTGCGGGTAACATTACCACCTTGACCGCATCTGGTGCTAGTACTTATTTGTGGAGTACTCAAGATATCACGCCGGAAATCACGGTGAATCCGACGATAGAGACCACCTACACGGTGACGGGTACCGACGCTAATGGCTGTCATTCAACGGTGAGCAAGGTGCTCAACGTGGAGCCGTTGCCTACCATCCAAGTGTTGGGTGCACGCACAATCTGTGCGGGTCAGTCCACAACGTTGACCGCTACGGGTGGCTCCAAGTATTTATGGAGCACTCAGGATACCATCAACAGCATTGTGGTGAGCCCGACTCAAAGCCAGTCTTACGTAGTTACGGTGACCAACGCATACGGCTGTGTGGCTAGCAGCGCAGTGACAGTGACAGTCAATGCGTTACCGCAATTGACCTTCAACGGAAACACTACCATTTGTGCAGGAAATACCACGACAATTACGGCTATTGGCGCAAATACCTATTCTTGGTCCACGGGCGCTCAAACAGCTAATGTAAATGTTTCACAACCCGGTGTTTATTATGTTACGGCTACCAATGCGCAGAACTGCTCCAAGACGGATTCTGTGAGAGTGGTAGTGAACCCGAAGCCGCAGGTGCAGATTGCCGGTAGCAACCACATCTGTTCGGGTACGATAGCAACGTTGACCGCTTCTGGCGCGAACAGCTATCATTGGAACACCGAAGAGGTTTCCGCGGAAATCTCCATTTCCCCGACTTCTAACACTACCTATACTGTGACGGGTTATGATACCAACGGTTGCTATACCACTGTGCAGAAAGTGGTGAACGTGGAGGATGTGCCTGTGGTGCAAATCCTCGGCGAGCGTACCATCTGCCAGGGTCAATCCTCTGTGCTGACCGCTCTGGGTGGTACCTCCTACCTGTGGAGTAACGGCAGCTCAACACAAGATATCGCGGTCTTCCCGAATATGACTACCACCTACACCGTAACGGCTTACAATGACTTCGGATGTTCAACAACCTCTTCGGCCATTGTCACGGTCAATATGTTGCCTTCTATCATCTTCAGCGGTAACACCTCCGTTTGTCAAGGACAGAACGCGACAATTACGGCTTCGGGTGGCAATACATACTCTTGGAGCACTGGCGCGACCACCAATTCCATCACGGTTTCTACGCCTGGCGTTTATCATGTGAATGTGGCGAACTCTATGGGCTGTATGCGTTCTGACTCTATCGAATTGGTGGTTTGGAATAATCCGATTCTCAGCGTCAGTGGCTCAAGCCTGATTTGTGAAGGCGATACAGCATCGTTAAATGTCACAGGTGCAGATGTTTACTTCTGGAGTACGGGCGAGACGGGACCGAGTATCTCTGTGATGCCTGGACAGACGACTACATATAATGTTGTGGGTTACGACGCTAACGGATGTAGCACCACAGTAAATAAAGTCGTGAATGTGGAGTCCGCACCGAATGTCTATATTTCTGGTGAACTCTCCATTTGTCATGGCCAATCTACCACGCTGACCGCTTCCGATGCAGCAGCGTATGCATGGAGCACTGGCGCGACCAGCAATTCCATCACGGTGTCGGATTTCGGCAACTACACAGTGACGGCTACCTCAGTAAATGGCTGTCATGGACAGGCTTCTGTAACGATTGTTGATAAACCGCTCCCAGTCTTTACGGTCCACGGTGTGAGCACTCTTTGTGATAACACCACGGCTAATCTTTCTGTGGAAGGCGATAACACTTACGCTTGGAATACTGGTAGCACCGACACGGTCATCACGATTTCGGCTGGCGGTCTTTACACGGTGACTGCAACCAACAGCTACGGTTGTAACCTCTCCTCCTCCATATATGTGGCACAGTTGGATGCACCTATTCTGTCCATCTTGGGTGTGAGTGAGTTGTGTCAGGGTGATTCCACCATGCTGATGGCCATCACCGATGCGCAACAGTATCTCTGGAGCACTGGCGAGACTCAACAAGCAGTGACGGTGGTTCCGAACAATACCACCTATTCGGTCACGGTGACAGGCGAGAACGGTTGTATTTCTTCGGCAGAACGCCTGATTACGTCGCTGCCCACCTACGACCAGACCTTCACGGCTAGTGTCTGCGAACATCAAAGTTATTCTGGCTATGGTTTCGACATTCCGGTGATGGATACCGCAGGCGTTTATACGTTTACCAGAAATCTCCAGACGGTGAATGGCTGCGACAGCATTGTCAACCTCGAACTGACAGTGAATCCGCTGCCTCACCTCGACACCATCAGCGGCCCGCAGAACATTACTCAATATGGTAATTCATACTTCACAGTCAATAATCCAGAGTTTGTAGATAACTACGAGTGGCGTGTATCGAACACACACTGGGTGCTTTCTAATGCGACTTACCCCAACGTTACGTTGAATGTTATGACGAATGGTACGGGCATACTTTACGCTCGCGGTATCAACGGTTGCGGTTACACAGAGATTTCCTTGGAACTCTACTGCAATGTCGGTATCGAGGATTATCTCACTCAAACGATGGTGAAACTCTACCCGAACCCTGTCCATCAGTCGTTGTACATCGACATGGATGAGTCCGCTGAGGTTGCGAAGATTGCTCTCTTCAACGAGGCAGGCCGCCTGGTCTATCAAACCGACTGTAACGACACCCACATCGAGATCGACTGCGCCCGCTTCGCCAACGGTCATTACACCGTGCAGTTCCTCGACAAGCAGGGTAGGAGAGTGGAAAGCCGGAAGATTGTTGTGAAGAATAAGTAGGATGTGTGACGTGTGATGTGTGACGCAAGATGAAACTGTAAGTCACAAATCATAAGTCAAAAGTCACACGTCATAAGTCAAAAACCTTAAAATGTAAATCTTAACCCAAAAAAATGGAATACAATTTCAGAGAAATCGAGAAAAAGTGGCAGGAAAAATGGAAAGAAACGGGTCTGTATAAAACAGAGATTGATTATAACAGACCGAAGTTTTATGTGTTGGATATGTTCCCGTATCCGTCGGGCGCGGGCTTGCATGTCGGGCACCCGCTGGGCTATATAGCCTCCGACATCTATGCGCGCTACAAACGCCAGAAGGGCTTCAACGTGCTGCACCCGATGGGCTATGATGCGTTTGGTCTGCCGGCAGAACAGTACGCCATCCAGACGGGTCAGCATCCTGCAATCACGACGGAGAAGAATGTGAACCGTTATCGTGAGCAACTCGACAAAATCGGTTTCTCATTTGACTGGGACCGCTCGTTCAAAACCTGCGACCCCGACTACTATAAATGGACGCAATGGACCTTTATCCAGCTCTTTAACTCCTATTATTGCTATCAAGCGAACCAAGCGAGACCCATCAGCGAGTTGATAGAGGCTTTCGCGGCCAATGGCACGCGCAAATTGAAAGTTGCGCAGACCAAGCCGATGGAGTTTACCGCTGAGGAGTGGAATGCTGCGTCCGAAAAAGAACAGCAGGAAATCCTGATGAACTACCGTCTGGCTTACCTCGCCGACACGTGGGTGAACTGGTGTCCGAAACTCGGTACCGTGCTCGCCAACGATGAGGTGGTGGACGGACTCTCCGTGCGCGGTGGCTACCCTGTGGAGCGTAAGCTGATGAGACAGTGGATTTTGCGCGTCTCTGCGTATGCTGAACGCCTGCTTCAAGGTCTCAATACCGTTCAATGGACCGACTCTTTGAAGGAAATCCAACGCAACTGGATCGGTCGCAGCGAAGGTGCCGCCATCTGGTTCCCGCTGGCAAAAGAAGGCCAGTTAGATTGGAAGAAGATTTACATGGGCGGTAATGTCGAAGGAGTGGAAAATGAGATGGCATTCGAAATTTTCACCACTCGTCCTGACACCATTTTCGGTGTGACTTTCATGGTCTTATGCCCTGAGCATGAGATGATTGAACAAATCACCACACCCGAGCAGAAGGCTGAGGTGGAAGCTTATGTGACGTGGGCCAAGAACCGTTCCGAGCGCGAACGCCAGGCTGAGGTCAAGAAAGTGAGCGGCGTTTTCACCGGTGCGTATGCCATCAATCCTATCACAGAAGAACGCATTCCGATTTGGGTGAGCGACTACGTGTTGTCCGACTACGGTACAGGCGCCATCATGGCTGTGCCCGCACACGACAGCCGCGACTTTGCTTTTGCACGCCACTTCAACCTGCCTATCCGTCAGGTGGTTGCGCCACAACCCAACGATGTGAGCGACCCTGATACTTGGGAAACGAGCATGGACAGCAAGACGGGTTACGCCGTCAACAGCGGTTTCATCAACGGCATGACCGTTAAAGAGGCTGGTAAAGCTGTGATTGAGAAGATTAAAACGATGGGTATTGGCTACGGTACGGTGAATTACCGTCTCCGCGATGCTATTTTCAGCCGCCAACGTTATTGGGGCGAGCCCTTCCCGATATATTATAAGGATGGTATGCCTTATCCGGTGCCCGAATCTGAACTTCCAGTGCTGTTGCCTGAAGTGGATCAGTTCCTGCCCACCGAGACAGGTGAGCCGCCATTGGCACGCGCGAAGGATTGGACCTACAACGGCTATCCGCGCGAATATAGCACCATGCCTGGATTCGCTGGTTCCAGTGCGTATTATTTGCGTTACATGGATCCGAAGAACGATAAAGAGCTGGTTTCCAAGGAAGCCGACGAATATTGGCAGAATGTGGATCTCTATGTCGGTGGTGCGGAACACGGCACGGGACACCTTATTTATGCCCGTTTCTGGAACAAATTCCTCTTCGACATCGGCATCAGCTGCAAGGACGAACCTTTCCAGAAGTTGATAAACCAAGGCATGATCCAAGGTCGCTCCAACTTCGTTTATCGTATCGTTGGCACCAACAAATTCGTGTCGTTCAACCTCAGAAAAGAGTACGAAACCACGCCTATTCACGTGGATGTCAATATTGTACGCAACGATATCCTCGACATCGAGGCCTTCAAGAACTGGATGCCCGACTTCAAAGATGCCGAGTTCATCCTCGAAAATGGACAGTATGTCTGCGGTTGGGAGATTGAAAAGATGTCCAAATCGAAGTATAATGTCCAGAATCCTGATGATTTGGTGGACAAGTACGGTGCGGACACCTTGCGCATGTACGAAATGTTCCTCGGTCCAATTGAAATGGCTAAACCGTGGGATACCAACGGTATTGAGGGCGTTTCCCGTTTCATCCGCAAATTCTGGAAGCTCTATTTCGACGCAGAGGGCAACTTCGCCGTCACCGACGAGGAACCGTCCAAGGGCGAATGGAAGTCACTGCACAAGACTATCAAGAAAATTGAGGAGGACAATGAACGTTTCTCTTTCAATACCGCAGTGAGTGCTTTCATGATTTGTGCTAATGAACTGGGCGATGCCAAGTGCCGTAAACGTGCTATTTTGGAGCCGCTCTGTATTGTGATGTCAGCATACGCTCCGCACATCACCGAAGAGTTGTGGTCGTTGCTCGGACATGAGGAATCTATATTGAAAGCCGCTTATCCGGTTTATGATGAGCAATATATGGTGGAGGACGAATACCTCTATCCTGTCTCCTTCAATGGCAAGATGCGCTTGAAAATGTCCTTCCCGGCCAGCTACACGCCCAAGGATATCGAGCCTCTGATTCTCCAAAATCCTGACGTGCAGAAATGGCTCGCCGGTGCCACCCCGAAGAAGGTGATTATCGTGCCGAAGAAGATTGTGAACGTGGTGTTTTAGGCAATAGGGAGTAGGGAATAGGCAATAGTAGAGACGCGATTAATCGCGTCTCTACAGCCAATAGCCAACAGCTAACAGCCAAAATGAAGCAGAAAGACTTCGTCTTCAATCTCTGTCTTCTCATCTTTCTGAACCTCTTGGTCAAGCCGTTTTGGATGCTTGGCGTGGATGTGGGGGTTCAGAATAGCGTGGGGGCGGGAAGCTACGGTCTCTATTTTTCGCTTTTCAACTTCGCGATGCTGTTCAATATGGTGCTCGACATGGGCACCACCAACTTCAACAATCGCAACATTGCGCGGAATACGCAGCTGTTGGATAAACACTTGTCCAGCCTGATTATCTTGCGATTCCTATTGGGTGTCGTCTATTTTGTAGTCATATTTGCGGTGGCATTGCTCATCGGATACCGAGGTTTTCAGCTGAAATTGCTCTTCTGGATAGGATTAAACCAGTTCCTCAGTGCTTTTTTGCTCTACGTGCGCTCGAACATCTCCGCCCTGCTGATGTTCAAAACCGATAGCATTATCTCTGTGACAGACAGGCTGTTGATGATTCTTTTCTGCGGTATGCTGCTTTGGGGAAAAGTCACGGATCAGCCCTTCCGAATCGAGTGGTTTGTGTGGAGCCAGACGGCGGCGTATCTCATCACCATCGCTATTGCGCTTGCCATTGTGCTGCGCAAGGCCAGTTTGCGCCGACTGCATTGGAATACGGCTTTTTTCTTGGTCATCATCAAGAAAAGTCTGCCCTACGCGCTCATCACCCTGCTGATGTCGTGCTACTACCGCATCGATTCTGTGATGTTGGAGCGTTTGCTGCCTCAGGATATTTCCGCCACACAAGCAGGCATTTACGCCTCCGCGTTTCGTCTCTTGGATGCATTGGTGATGATAGCCTACCTTTTCTCGGTTATCTTGTTGCCATTGTTCTCTAAAATGTTGAAACAGAAGGAGAATGTTGTTCCTGTGGTGCGCACCTCTTTCTCTTTGCTCTTCCTTTTCTCGGTTTCCGCTGTCGTCATTCTGTACGTATATCGCACCCCTGTTATCCAAATTCTTTATCCAGAGTTGGTTAGCGAAAGTGTGCCCGTTTTCCGACTGATTATTTTCGGCTTAATCCCCATCTCCATGAATTACCTGTTCGGCACGTTGCTCACCGCCAATGGGAGTATGAAGCAGCTGAACATTACCGCTGCCATCGGCATTGTCATTAACGTGACAGTCAACCTGTTGCTGATTCCACGAATGATGGCGTGTGGTTCTGCCGTGGCCAGCTTCTGCACGCAGTTCACCGTTGCTCTGCTGCAATTCCTGCTCGCCCTGCACATCATCGGCATACCCTTCAAGTCGCTTCCGTGGTTGCGCTGCATGCTCTTCGCCGCAGTGTTGATCCCTGTTACCGTATTGTCCACCAACGTTTTGCACCTTCATATCGTCTGGTCGCTCTTGATCATGGCCTCCGTCGCCTTAGTCATTGGTTTCGCCACGGGCTTGGTTGATTTGCGTGGGATGAAGAGTTTTATGGTCGAGGGTTGAGGGAAGAAGGAAGAGGGAAGAGGGAAGAAGGAAGAGTTCAAGGTTCAAAGTTCAAAGTTCAAAAGTCAAAGTCAATAGTCAAAGTCAAAGTCAATAGTCAAAGTCAAAGTCATAGTCACACATCACACATCACACGTCACACGTCACACGTCAAAAAAATAAAAAAACATTCCTATTGCGCGTTTCAATAAAAAATGTATTTTTGCGACTTGGAATATAATGTAAAATAGTATAGATATGAAAAGTAACTTTTCCTCTTTGAAAATTGTAGCCGTTCTTACGTTAATGGCTTGTTTCACAATGGGTTATGCGCAGTGCGACCAAGGCAATATCTATGGTCAACGCAAGTGCAAAACGGGCATTGCCATCGTTAAAGGTGACTCCACCGGACAACATGTTGTGCCCACTTCTGCGATGTCCCTCCCCACTTTCAAGGGTGGTAACAAGGCCATGTGCCGCTACATCAACAAAACTAAAAAGTATCCGATTAACCTCAAAAACCAGAAAATTTCCGGTACTACCACCGTCCAAGCCAAGGTTCTCGCCGACAGCACCCTGACGGATATTGAGGTGATTCAAAGCTCTGGCTATCAGGAATTTGATGACGAAGCTCTCCGCGTGGTGAAGTCTTTCCCCAAAATGATTCCTTGCACCCAAAGCTGCGAGCCTATGGATATGATTGTCCATATCCCTGTCGTCTTCGATTATGAGCAAGAAGTTGCTGCTGAGAAGAAAAAAGCCGAAATGGAAAAGATTAAAAAGGATTTTGCGAAACCTATTACCCTCTATTTCGAGAACGACCGTCCTGATCCTCGCACCAAATCCGAAACCACCAATACTGAATATGTGGGTCTGTATAACAACTACATGGCTGCCAAGAGCAACTATGTGACCAGCGCAGGTAAAGGCCTCACCGGTGCTAAGAAGACCGAAGCTGAACAAGCAGTTGAGGCTTTCTTCAATGACTCCATTCAAACAGGTTACGATCGCCTTGTGAAGCTCACCAACTTCCTCGTTGAAGCTTTGGAAGATGGTCACCAAGTGGAATTCACCATCAGTGGTTTTGCTAGCCCTCTGAGCAACAGCGACTATAACAAACACCTCTCTGCCCGCCGTATTCAGAGCGTTCTGAACTATATGGCACAGGCTAAAGGTGGTGTCCTCGCTCCTTACATCAATGGTTCTAAGCCGGGTCTGACAATCCATCGCAATCCCGAAGGACAGGTTAACCACAGCTTCTCTACCAACGCCGTTCGCGAGACCGTTTATGGTCTTCAGGCTGCTAAGGACAGAAAGATTGTCATTGACCGCATAGTTATCAAGTAGTTAAGTATAACTTTATAGATTTTAGGGCCGGTGTTTCACCGGCCTTTTTTTTTCAACAAATTTACCGAAGTTGCATTTTGATATGTGATTTTATTATATTTGCTGTATATATTATTATACTGCATGCTTTGTCGGGAAAATCATAGCATATTGAAAACCAGTGCTTTACCCGAATTATCTGGTTTAGGTGGAGGATTTATATTCTCGCACTATTATCCTATTTTATCTACTGTTCATAGTGCGTGCAACCTTGCGTGCGCCTGTTCAGTGTATAGATATAATTATATTCACGATAATAAATAAAAATATTAAGTATATGAAACGAGTAATTACAATGACAATCTCTTTACTATTCGCGGGTGCAGTGTTCGCCCAGACGAATGGTATGAGCGGCTTTTCAGTCGGTGCCAGCAACGAAAGAAATAATTCGCTGGATGTTTCGCTGGTTATTGGACAACCGTTCACAGGCGCATACGCGCAAAATGGTCGGGAGGTGACCTTTGGTATGCCTCAGGCTCAGCTCGACATTCAAAACATCAACGCCGTGATATATGAGGGTGAATCCTACACGAACACGGAGAATGGATGGAATTACGATCAACCCGAAGCTGGTACGTACACCAACTCCAAATATTTGGTTAATGGTGGTCAGTACAATTACGATCTTAAGAACGTTCTCAACCTCAGAGTGTTGCCTCCGTTCGTCTGTGGTGGCACCACACCTGTGTTTGATGTTGATAACTACGAGTATTTAACCGTTGAACTCGGCGGCTACTGCTGGACACAGCAGAACCTGCGTACGCTGAGCCAACCGGATGGCAATACTCCCATTGCCAAAGCATTGGTTTACAACTCTGAGTTAAGTCCTAATGAGGATGACAACGTGGAGACTTTCGGTCGTCTCTACACATGGTATTCTGCGGTGAATGTTCCGGAGGGTAGTACTACCGCTCCTGAGACGGATCAAAACGGCTTCGTGCAGGGCATTTGTCCTGTTGGCTGGCACATTCCCACCACTGTGGAAATGACTGCATTGAGAAGCATTCCGTCAGAGGATACCCGTACCGCAGAGTTGTGGCTGCAACCGAACGCCAACACCAACAGCACTCAATTCACATCCCTGCCTGCTGGTGAGTTCAACGCTACAACTGAGCGTTTCCAAGGACTGTACAGCCAGACGGATTATTGGACCGATAATGCCACGTCTGCCGCACAGCTCTCTGCTTTGCAAATCAACTATTATTGTGACACACCCATGATGGTCAATCGCTCCGCTGATGATGCCGTTAGCGTGCGTTGCGTGAAAAACCACTAAACACCGGCACGGACACGGTGAAAGCCTTCAGGCTGTCCGTAAAATCAATAAATCAAATAGAAAAAGTAAGTATAAATAAAAAAATAAAGCAATGAAAAGAATTATTACCCTTTCCGCAATGATGCTCCTCTTCTTAGGAAGCATGTTTGCTCAGAAATTGAGTTATCAGGCTGTGGTTCGTAACAGCCAAACCAATGAATTGATGGTGTCCACCACGATGAACGTGACCATCAATATTTTAGGTGCCAATGAACAGGTGCTCTACACTGAAACTCACACGGGCGTGCAGAGCAATATGAACGGTCTCATTTCGCTGAACATCGGTGAAGGAACTACCACCGGCTCCCTGAATAATGTGGACTGGAACGGTGCTTCCATCCAAAGCATCATCACCATCCAAGGTATTGATCCCATCACCATTATCACACCCGTGAATGCTGTTCCTTACGCTTTGCAGGCTGCAAACGCCGCTGCTGGCATGGATCAGGAACAAGCCGACTGGACAGAGACTGACGAAAATGCCAAGTCCTACATCAAACACAAACCGACGATTCCCGAAGCTCCTGATTTGAGCAATTATGTGACGTTGAACAAGCTCAATGATACGTTGGATAGCTATATCAAAGCAGAAACCGACCCGACAGTTCCGGATTGGGCAAAAGCGGAAACAAAACCGACTTACAGCTACAATGAGATTACAGGTACACCGACTATCCCGACGGTGAATGACGGTACCTTAACCATCACGAAAGGTAATGAAACCTATACTTTTTCAGCTAACACGGATCAAAATGTGACGGTTGATGTCACTGTTCCCGAAATGCCGGTCGTGAACAACGACACTTTGTTCATCAACTATGGCAATACGCCGAAAGGATATTTTACTGCCAATGCCAACACCAACACGACCATTACCATTCCGGAGACGGTTGTCCCTACTCAAACTGAGATCGAGACCTTATTGCAAGAGCATGGTTTTGCTAAGATGACCGATCTTCCCACGGTGAATAACGACACCCTTTTCCTGATGCAAGGAAACACCCGCTTGGGTTACTTCACCGCCAATGCAAATGCCAACGAATACATTCAAATCCCCACCACCGACCTTTCCAACTATGTGACTGTGGATGAAATGAAACAGGCTATTCGCGACTCTTTGGCTAACTTCGAACTCAAAATGGGACAGGCTATTAGTGACTCTTTGACTCTCTTCAAAACCCAATTGATGGCCGAGGTTGCTAATACGCTGCCACAGTTAATGGATACGTATATGGCTGGTTATATGGCGCAGAATCTGCCCACCCTCATGCAACCTTATATGGAAGCTCTCAATATCCACACTGCTTCTGAGCTTACTGTCATTGCTTCGAACCCACAGCCGTTAACGCTGGCCCACGCGCCGAAGGCGGATACCGAAGTGCTTATGTATATTAACGGTGTGATGGTGGGCAGCACCGCCAATGGTGTTATCAGTGTCGGGGAAGCATCTGCCACTTCAGCCACGGTTCCTGTAACATATTATCCTAACCTTAACTACGGTTACAACTTGCAAGAGGGCGACAAGGTCACCTTTGTGTATGTCTATTAATCCTAATCATAAAATCTAAGAAAGGAATATTATGAAAAGGATACTATATATATTTATATGCACGGCGGTCTGGCTGATGTGCATTCCCGGCGCGAACGCGCAGGTGAATGACGAGGCCTTGACCCGCAGTGGCGCGGTGGGGACCTACAACGGTACCCGCAGCGACTTCCTGACGATGTCCGGCAAGCTCTCCCGCTACCCGAAACTGTCCAAAGCGGGCGAATCATTGAAATATGCTCCTATCGTATCCACCGACAGTGTGCCCGAGGCAACCGTTACCTCTTATTCCGCCACTGTTTTCGGTAATATACTCTTTAATGGTTGGGAGGATGAAGTCCTCGCTCAAGGTTTCGAGCTCAGCACTAACCCCGACTTCGAAGGCGATGACGTGCAAACCGTTCAGGTCACTCCAGAAAACACTTATGTGGAGTGCGACCAACCGTGTCCGGCCAACGTCTATTCCTATAACTTTGAGAATTTGATTGGCGGCAGCACTTACTATGTGCGTGCCTACGCCACCAACGCTGTGGGCACCTCCTACGGTGAAACGTTGACCTTCGTCATCGAGAACACCAACGCTTGTCCCGGCACACCCACTGTGACTGACCATGAGGGTAACATCTATACCACCGTGCAGCTCGGCTACCAGTGTTGGATGCGCCAAAACATGCGCTGCACCCACTTCCCTGATGGAGAGGAAATCCCTTACGGTGGCTATAGCAATAGTTCTCCTTATTCCTCTCTTCAGCCCTATTACTACAACCCCAACGGTGCCAACCCGATGACTGTAGAGCGTGGCTACCTCTACAACTGGCCCGCCACATTGGACACCACCTTCACGGAAAATACGGCTGGCAGCTACGAGAAGCGCCGCGGTATCTGTCCAAAGGGCTGGCACGTGCCGACCATTGCTGAATGGCGAATCCTGCTCGACTACCTGAAGGAGAACCAGTACAGTTGTGATGATTATGAAAGTCACATTGCCAAAGCCATGGCTTCCACCACAGGTTGGTATAACAACAGCACTGCCTGCACGCCCGGTAACGAGCCGAATACCAACAATCTCTCCGGCTTTACAGCCGTTCCGGCCAACTATTTTTATTCTTCCGGCAACCAAATTAACGACAATGGCTATTATGCTCGATTTTGGTCATCCACGACATACAAGCAATACAATTCTGATGTCGTAGGTCAGGCTTGTTACGTTGGTATTGAATATTCCAATGATGAGGTCTATGACTACAATTCTATGTATAAGCAGGGTGGCTTCTCCGTGCGTTGTTTGCGTGACACCACGGGCCTGAAGGTGCCGACCCTCGAAATCCTTGGCGTGAGCGGTGTCACCACCGATACGGCCCGCGTGAAGAGCAATGTGGTGGCTGATGGCGGCGCCCCGGTCACCGAGCGCGGTATCTGCTGGAGCGTGGATACCCTGCCCACCATCGACAGCTACCGTTGGGTTGATACCACTGGTACCGGTCTGGGCGACTTCACCTCCATTATCCGTAACCTCACCCCGAGTCACAAGTACCACGTGCGTGCGTACGCCATCAACTTCGAGGGTGTGGGCTACAGTGCCGACAGCACCTTTACAGCTCCGGCTCCTGCCAATGCCTGCCAGGGCACACCGACCGTAACGGACCGTGATGGCAACGTCTATAACACCGTGCAGATCGGCTACCAATGCTGGACGCGTGAGAATATGCGTTGTACCACCTTACCCGACGGAAGGAAAATCGGCTACGGCGGCAACAACAATAATAACAGACGCTGTTACGACACCTTAAAGCTCTACTACAGCGATACCATTACGGCTACCCCGTTGGAGCAGCGCGGATACCTCTACAACTGGTACGCCGCCATGGATACCGTTTCCAGCACGGGCAATCTCCCCTACATGTCTTTCGAGAAGCGTCAGGGCATTTGTCCTGATGGCTGGCATGTGCCGAGCGCGGCCGAGTGGGATACGCTGAACAACTATTCAAAACGTCAGAGCGAGTTCTGGTGCGAATACTATGGCTCCTATTACATCGCCAAAGCCTTGGCTAGCAAATACTGGTGGCAG
>Ga0310786_10003273_pt1 | contig 23735 bp, 19 predicted proteins | sample AusTroGonzalo_MG_FD_203881 | JGI IMG/M metagenome (GOLD analysis project Ga0310786, IMG submission 203881) | Bovine rumen microbial communities from tropical cattle in Woodstock, Queensland, Australia - Gonzalo_03 (v2) (version 2) | ecosystem: Host-associated > Mammals > Digestive system >...
CAGCGCCGCTTCAGTCAGTGTTGCACCACTCAGCATGTGGGCAATCTCCTCAATGCGTTGCGCCTCCGTCAGTTCAGTGATATGCGTCAAGGTCGCATTCGCTCCCTCTTCCTTATACACCTTATAGTGACGCTGTCCCTTCGCTGCGATTTGGGGTAGGTGAGTGATGCTCACCACCTGACAGCCTTGTTCTCCCATTTCCTGCATCATCAGTGCCATCTGTTCGGCTATCTTGCCCGATACACCAGTGTCGATTTCATCGAAGATGATGGTCGGCAACTTCACGGCATTCGCGATGAGTGCCTTCAGCGAAAGCATCACACGAGCGATTTCACCGCCCGATGCAATCTGCGACAGCGGTTGGATCGGTACGTTCTTGTTTGCCGAGAATAGGAACTCCACTTTGTCCATACCCTTCCAACCTGGTTCGGCCGTTTGGGTCAGGTTCACTTCGAACCGCACGTTTGGCATTCCAAGTGCGACGAGTCGGCTCACGATGTCCTGCTCCAGCACTTTCTTGGCTCCCTGACGCATCTCCGTCAGTTTCCTTGCCTGAACCAACACCGCCTCTTTGGCAGCATTCAGTTCACGCTCCAGCGCTGCGATATGTTCTTCGCTATTGTCAATCAATGCCAGTTGCTGTTCCAACTCCTTCTGCAGAGCAATCAGTTCAGCCACACTGTCCACATGATGCTTCTTCTGCAGCGAGTAGAGGGTATCCAGCCGTTCGTTCACTTGTTCCAATCGTTGTGGCTCATACTCCACCTCGTCGGCTTTCTGTCCGATTTCATCGGCTATGTCCTTCAGTTCGATGTAGCAGCTATCGAGCCTTTGTGTCAGTTCCTCCATTTGGCTGAACACACGGTTCACGTTCTGTAGCGATGCTACTGCCTGCTTGATGCGTTGCAGCGTATTGCCCTCTTCGTCGGCGTTCAGGCAGCTCAGCGCCTCATACAGCCCTTCCTTGATTTCTTCAGCATGACTCAACATCTCCTGTTCGGCTTCTAGCTCCTCCTGTTCTTCCTCCCTCAGTGCCGCTTCGGCCAGCTGATTAGCTTGGAAACGCAGGTAGTCCTCCTGTTCGTGACTGCTCAGTGCCCGTTCCTTCGCCTCCTGCAGTTGCTGACGCGTCGTCAGGTAGTGCGAATAGCGTCCGCAGTATTCTTTCAGTTCTTCGGCATCGTGTGCTAAGATATCCAATGTGTTCAGTTGGAAGTCCTCCTTGCCCAGCAGCAGGTTCTGATGTTGCGAATGGATGTCGATGAGCTGTCCGCCAATCTCCTTCAGTAGCGACAGGTTGACAGGCGTATCATTGATAAACGCCCTGCTCTTACCCTCCGCCGTTAGTTCACGTCGGATGATGCAGTGCCGCCCGTCGAAATCTAAATCGTTCTGCAAGAAGAACTCCTCGTCGGCTAGTTCGTCAGACAACTCAAACTCCGCCTCAATCACACATTTCGACCTTGAGGATGATTTCTCTCCTCCTTGAACTCCCTCGCCTTGAGGAGAGGGCGGGGGGAGAGGCTGGCTTCTCATTCTCTCGCCCAATAGCAACCCTATAGCACCCAAAATGATGGACTTACCGGCACCTGTCTCGCCCGTTATGACCGAGAAACCTGAATGCCAACTGATGTCCAACCGATCAATCAGCGCATAGTGTTCAATATGTAGTGACCGAATCATTTATCTCTTCCAATAAAGTACAATAGTACTTTGAAGTTGCAAAGGTACAACATTTTTTCGACACCACAACGCATTCTCTAACTTTTTTCCCATTTTCTTTGGTTATCTCCAGAAAAATACTTTCCTTTGCATCGCGTTTTGCAACCTTACCTCCTAAATTAATTTGCAATATGAAGAAAGTTTTTATATTACTATTCATTGTAATATGCCTTATAAGCTCTTGTACTGAAGAATATGAGTCTATTGAGAACTCAACTGTTTTTGAGCAAATGATGGAAGAGTTTTATCTTCACCATTTGCGATATCCAACTACTGGAACAGATTATATGAATCAGTTTTATAAAGAAGATAGTGTTAATCGATTCAAATACTTAAATTTGTTTATGCCTGATAGCGCTAAATACACTGACCTTTCCTACGATGAATACTATCAATTGATAGATTCGGTGTATAAGCAAGAAATGAAACTGAGCTTTTTAATGCAATGGCGATATTGGATTTTTCTTTACTATGAAGATATTGAATTTAAATGCGATAAAGATTCAATACGATTAATTGATCATCAGAATAAAATATATTTCACGGCAAGAAACTTGGAGTCATTATTGACGAAATATATTAAAGGAACGATGACAAGTCGAGAGTCAAATGATATTAAGAATATAGAATTCACTCATAATTATTCAAGGGTTCATTTTTGCAGCAAAGATTCAGTTATTATCGAGTTCCCTGACTCCCTGCTAAATGTCATATTGCCGACTGCGCATGTTTTCGAATTAGGCCATCCTCTTTTCAAAGACTCTGTCATCACAATGCCAAAGGGCAAAGAAAATGATATCCTTCTGGTGTTACGTTACAAAAAGAAAGATGGCATTTCTGATTTAGACAACAACAGAATATCAATCGGAAATTCTGAGCCAAGCCAAAGGTTCATCCAATATCTCGACTCTTTGATTGATATGGACAAACGCATCTATTTCCTTCAATTCTGTATTTCCCCGAAAAGTGATTCGTAGATAAGGGAAACATTTGTTTCCATATAGGGGAATAGTGAGTGTGTGCTGGCGCAACTTGTTATGTAATGGTATGCCATCCAAGTTGTTTTGACAGCTAAAGGTTGTAAATAATGCTGCTTCCAGCGAATAACATGCGTATTTTACACGTTATCCAATAATAAAATGCAAAAAAGTTTGGTGGTTAGTACTAATTTTAGTACCTTTGCGCGGAAAAATAAAAGATTATGGGTTCGAAAGAGAAATTAGTTGAACGATTCAAGAAAAGACCAAAGGACTTTACATACGAGGAGACAATAAGTTTGTTGTCGTATTTCGGTTATGAGGTGCATAACAAAGGAGCAACATCTGGTTCCCGTGTGAGGTTCAAGAATGAAGAGATGGGTGTCTATATTGATATCCATCGTCCTCATCCTGGTAGCATTATGAAGGAATGGATGATAAAGGCGATATATCAACATTTAAAGAATAATAACTTAATATAGAAACAAGTATGGATTATCTGGAATATAAAGGCTACAAGGGTAGCGTGGAATATAGTAAGGAGGACAACTGCTTAGTTGGTAAGGTGCAAGGTATGAGCAAAGCACTCATCCTGTATGAGGGTCAGACTCTGGATGAACTGCGTCAGGACTTTGAGGCTGGTGTGGACAGCTATTTGGAAGGCTGCCGGGCTGATGGTGTTGAACCAGCAAAGCCATATAGCGGACGATTGAACCTGCGGATGTCGTCAGAACTGCACTCTCGTGTGGCTGCATTTGTAGCAGTATCAGGAACCACAATCAATGACTTTATCAACAAAGCTATTAGAAACGAACTGAAGCATGTTGCTGTAGTATAAATTATTTCTTCCTCGGCGTACACTTCCAATCACCACCAACAAGATCTTTCACGGTTCCATAACTCTTGGCTGCCTCTTTCATGACTTCGTCGCCTGTGAACCGCTCATAGTAGGTACAGCGGGTGACGATGTGCTGGGGGGATACGTGGCCGTCGACAATATGAACGAGGCCAAAACCGGCCATTTCATCGGCAAATAAATCGCCAGTTAGGGCGATGCAACCATCGACCGTCTCGATGTTCACACCCTTCGTGTCTATGTTCGCTTCTTTTGTCTCGTTGTTCAGCTCCATCACCTTTGCACTTACCTCGGGGATGCCGAATTTGTCAACCTCCTGCCGAAGCACATAGAGCAACAACTTTCCCTTTGCTCTTTCAGCTTCAGCCAAATCGGTCAGCAAGGCAGGCACACCGTTCACTTCTCCAAATTCATAATTGAAAGAGGGCAGAGGCCCATCACTTACCGCTATTCCTGGTAGCAGCAAGGTGGCTTTGTCCATATACTTTGTCAGAAATACATTCGGCAAATGGCGGTTCAATGCGATAAACTGGTTGAAATCCGTGTAGCCGCCCTCGAAGTACGCTTGCCCGTTAACATCTAACCATGCCGTTTTCAGAACTTTCCACAACCGGCTGTTATGCCCGTGACGCTGTTGCTCAACAAACTGTTTTTTCGTGAACGGTGCATTCTTCTTCTCCCCATACGACATTTCGTTCTTTGCCGCGCGCACGACTTGTTTCCCATTTCTCACGTAGTACGTTTCCGCTCCTATTCTCCCATGTTTGAATCCTTTTTTGTCTATAATCGCCATATATGTATTACTCTTATTGATTTGTTATTGATTAATATTCATAAATGTATTGAATATACAATACTATTCAGACAACCATTTTTCTACTTGTTTTTACCTCAAAACAACTGAAATTCTCCCCGCTATCTGCCGATACTATGCCCCTATTATTATAGTAGAGGTAAAGGCTCGGTAACTAGGACTTACCCGCGGGTTCCCCCTGCCTTCTCTGCGCTTTCCTTTAGGCTTCCCCTTACTTTTCTTCTATTGTTCTTCTCTCGTTTCTCTCTTGTTTTACCCTTTTTCTTCACTTTTCTATTTACTTTATTCTGCCGTTAGCCAATCTCTGTAAAAGCGAAAAACAGTTCAAAGAGCGAGGGTGATAGACGTTGGATTCATTCTATCGATAGTCTATGAGACCTATTCAAATTCAGCTACAAAGATACAATATTTTTTGTAATATAAAAACCAAACTGAATTTTTTTTTGAAAATCAGCCGTTTTTTGTGAGTTTTTCCGTCTTTTTGCAATATGCAAATTGCTTTTATTTCCAAAAATCCGATTTATTGTTTGGCGGTGTAAAAAGTTTTTTGTATCTTTGCAAGCAAAATCGTAAATCGTTAAAAAGAAAGAATATGAAGACAAATTATGAGATTCGTTATGCAGCTCATCCAGAGGATGCGAAGCATTATGACACACAGCGTTTGCGCCGTGATTTCTTGATTGAGAAGGTGTTTGGTGAAGACGAGGTGAACTTGGTCTACTCAATGTACGACCGTATGATAGTCGGTGGTGCGATGCCTGTGAAGGAGGCATTGAAGTTGGAGGCTATCGACCCATTGAAGGCTCCGTATTTCACGACTCGTCGTGAGATTGGTATCTTCAACGTAGGTGGTGCGGGAACAGTTCGTGTGGGCGATGAAACCTTTGAACTGGACTACAAGGAGGCGCTTTATATCGGTCGAGGTGACCGTGATGTAGTGTTCGAGAGCAAGGATGCCCAGAAGCCCGCGAAGTTTTACATCAACTCTACCACAGCTCACAAGGAATATCCCTGCAAGAAGGTGACAAAGGCAGATGCCGATATTCTGGCACTTGGAAGTCTGGAAGATAGCAACGACCGTGTTATCAACCGCATGATTGTGCAGAAGACCCTCGACTCGTGTCAGTTGCAGATGGGTATGACGGAACTGAAACCGGGTAGTGTGTGGAACACGATGCCAGCTCATATCCATAGCCGCCGTATGGAGGCGTATTTCTACTTCGAGGTACCTGAAGACCAGGCAGTATGTCACTTCATGGGCGAAATCGAAGAAACCCGCCACATCTGGATGAAGGGTGATCAGGCTGTGCTCTCGCCTGAGTGGTCCATTCACTCGGCAGCAGCGACCCATAACTACACCTTTATCTGGGGTATGGGTGGTGAGAACCAAGACTACGGCGATCAGGATTTCTATAAAATTACAGATCTTAAATAGGAGTGGCAGGAGTACAGGAGTGTTAAAGAGTGCAGGAGTTACAGGAGTATAGGAGTGCAGACAATAGTATTTTGAATATGGAAACATTTTCATTTGAAACTGTTTTAGCGTGGCAGAAAGCACATCTTTTTACACGGTATGTCTATGACATAACGAAGCGTTTTCCTGAAGACGAGCGATATGGACTGGTGTCTCAGTTCCGAAGAGCAGCAGTTTCTATTGGCGCTAATATAGCAGAAGGTTACAAAAAACTGAGTAAGGCGGACAAATTGCGATTTCTGAATATAGCGGAAGGTAGTCTTTCAGAATGTGAAAACTATATTGTTCTATCTAAAGATATTGGATATATCGATGAATCGGAATATATGGTTTTATTTAATTGTGCAAAGGAGGTAAGTAGACTCTTGACTGCCTATTGTAAAGGAATAATAAATAATAATTTAAACAATAACTGAGTGAAGGAAGATGGAATAGAGTGATATTGTAATGGAACGGAGGATTGCATAACAAACGTCTGCACTCCTTTACACTCCTGCACTTCTGTCACTCCTTATATTTTTTCTTCACTCCATAATTAAAAAAGATATGAACAATCCATTTTCACTTGAAGGCAAGAATGCCTGGATTACGGGTGCCAGCTACGGCATCGGATTCAACATAGCTAAGGCTTTTGTGGCTGCAGGCATTAAGAACATCGTGTTTAACGATATCAATGAGGCTGCGTTGGAACGCGGACTGAATAATTACAAGGAAGCTGGTATCACGAACGTGAAGGGCTATGTGTGCGACGTGACGGACGAGAAAGCTGTGAAGGCACTCGTGGAAACCATCCACAAAGAGGTAGGACAGATAGATATCTTGGTGAACAACGCAGGCATCATCAAGCGCATCCCGATGCATGAGATGAGGCGTGAGGAGTTCCAACAGGTTATCGATGTGGACCTCGTGGCTCCTTATATTGTCAGTTCGGCTGTCATCCCTGAGATGATGGAGCGCCGCGAAGGTAAGATTATCAATATCTGCTCGATGATGAGCGAGTTGGGACGTGAAACCGTAAGTGCATACGCAGCAGCGAAGGGTGGACTGAAGATGCTGACGCGCAACATCTGCTCAGAGTATGGTGAGTATAACATCCAATGTAACGGAATCGGTCCTGGTTATATTGCCACTCCTCAGACCGCACCGTTGCGTGAAAAGCAGCCCGATGGCAGTCGTCATCCGTTCGACTCATTTATCTGTGCCAAGACCCCAGCTGGGCGTTGGCTCGACCCAGAAGAACTGGGTGGACCGGCTGTGTTCCTCGCTTCACACGCAAGTGATGCAGTGAACGGGCATATTCTTTATGTTGACGGCGGAATTCTGGCTTATATAGGGAAGCAACCGAAATAAAGCTAAAATAATGCATAATTCATAATGCATAATTAATTACGTCGAACTAAAGTTTCATAATGCATAATTTTGCCATGAGGAAGCTGATACTGCTTGATGCATACGCCCTGATCTATCGGGCATACTACGCTTTGATACGCAGTCCGCGCATCAACAGCAAACGGATGAATACCTCTGCTATCTTTGGGTTCGTCAATACGTTGGAAGAGGTGTTGAAGCGTGAAAACCCCGATTTTATCGGTGTGGCGTTCGACCCCAAGGGTGGTACGTTCCGTCATGAGATATACCCAGCGTACAAGGCACAACGTGAAGAGACACCAGAGGATATCCGTGTGGCTGTTCCGTATATCAAGAAGATTTTGGAGGCATATCGCATCCCAGTATTGGAGATTCCCGGCTATGAGGCCGACGATGTGATTGGTACCTTGGCTACACAGGCATCGCAGCAGGGCGACATCATGACCTACATGATGACTCCCGATAAGGATTACGGGCAGTTGGTGAAGGATAACGTGAAGATGATGCGGCCTCGTCACGGCAGCAACGACTTTGACGTCTTAGGACCGCAAGAGGTATGCGAGAAGTATGGCATTCAGTCGCCTTTGCAGGTGATTGATCTCTTGGGACTGATGGGCGATGCCAGCGATAACGTGCCAGGATGTCCTGGTGTGGGCGAGAAGACCGCTGTGAAACTCATCGGAGACTTCGGAGGTATCGAACAACTCATCGAACGGTCGTCGGAACTGAAGGGGGCACTACGCCAGAAGGTGGAGGACAATGTGGAGGGCATCCGCTTCTCAAAATTGCTCGTCACCATCAAGACGGACGTACCCATTACGCTCGACCTCGACCTCCTGAGCCGCAAACCTGTCGATATGGAACGCTTGCGTCCCCTGTTTGAGGAACTGGAGTTCCGCAGCCTGTTGCAGCGCGTGACAGGTGGGGCTGTATCAACCCCTACACCAACGAAACCTCAAAAACAACCCATTCCATCGAGTGGACAGTTGGACCTTTTTGCGACTTATGAGCCTTATGAGGCAAATAAGCCTAATGCGACGAATGGATCTAATGAAGCTAATGAGCAGGCGAATGGCGATTTGGGGTCTCTCTTTTCTGCGTCCTCATTGGCTACACTTGCCGATACCCCGCACAGCTATCATCTGGTCAACACTGATGAGTCGATGGAGCAATTGATGAAGACGCTGACGGAAGCTGACATTGTCTGCTTCGACACAGAGACAACCAGCACAGAACCGATGCTGGCCGAACTGGTGGGACTGAGTTTTGCTGTCAAGGAAGGGGAGGCGTATTATGTGCCTGTGCCGGCTGACAAGGAGGAAGCGAAGCGGTTGGTGGGTAGACTGAAGTCTGTGTATGAAAATCCATCGACGCTGAAGGTGGGTCAGAACATGAAGTACGATATCATCGTGTTGGCAAACTACGGTGTCCGTGTTCAGGGCAAAATGTTCGACACGATGATAGCGCACTACATTCTGAAACCTGAGATGCATCACAATATGGACCTCTTGGCGGAGGTTTACCTCAACTATCAGACCATCCACATCGATGAACTCATCGGTCCGAAGGGAAAAGGGCAGAAGACAATGCGGGAAGTCGCACCTGAAGCGGTTTGCGACTATGCTGCGGAGGATGCTGATGTTACCTTGAAGTTGAAAGCGAAACTTGAAGCAGAACTGAGAAGTGAGGGGCTGTATAAGCTATTCGAGACAGTAGAGATGCCGCTCGTGCCTGTGTTGGCACAGATGGAGCAGAACGGAGTCAGCATTGATGTGGATTCATTGGCAGAGACATCGAAGGAGTTTACGACGAAAATGGGCGAAATAGAGCGTGAAGTGTACCAGCTTGCAGGCATGGAGTTCAACATTTCGTCGCCGAAACAGGTTGGAGAGGTGCTTTTCGACCGCCTTAAGATTGTTGAGAAGGCGAAGAAGACCAAAACCGGTCAGTATGTGACATCGGAGGAGGTGTTGCAGTCGCTGAAAGGCAAACATGTGATTGTGGAGAAGATACTCGACTATCGTGGCTACAAGAAACTGCTGTCTACCTACATCGATACGCTGCCGCAGCTTATCAATCCGCAGACAGGACACATCCACACTTCGTACAATCAGGCGGTGACCGCAACAGGACGCCTCAGTTCGAGCAATCCTAACCTTCAGAACATCCCTGTACGTGACGATAACGGGAAAGAGGTTCGCAAGGCTTTCATTCCAGATAAAGGATGCTTGTTCTTCTCTGCCGACTACAGCCAGATAGAGCTAAGAATTATGGCTCACCTAAGTGCTGATCCCCACATGATAGAAGCATTCAATACAGGCTACGATATTCACGCCGCTACGGCAGCCAAGATATTCAAGAAGTCCATCGAGGAGGTCTCATCAGACGAGCGACGGAAGGCCAAGACCGCCAATTTCGGTATCATATATGGTATTACGACCTTCGGACTTGCCGAGCGTATGCAGGTGAGTCGAGGTGAGGCAAAGGATTTGATTGACGAATACTTTGCCACTTATCCGCACGTGAAAGAATATATGGAGAAGTCGGTCGAGATGGCGCGCTCGAAGGGTTACACCGAGACGTTGTTCGGTCGACGCTGTCACCTGCCCGATATCAACAGCCACAATGCGGTGGTGAGAGGCTATGCTGAACGAAATGCTATCAATGCCCCGATTCAGGGAACTGCTGCCGACATTATTAAGGTAGCGATGGCACGTATACAGCAGCGACTGTGGAATGAAGGTTTCCGTTCACAGATGATTCTTCAGGTTCACGACGAATTGAACTTCAATGTGGTGCCTGAGGAGAAGGAACGATTGGAGCAGATGGTTATCGAGGAAATGGAAAGGGCCTACTCGCTCAATGTGCCCCTTGTGGCAGATTCCGGATGGGGTAAGAACTGGCTTGAAGCACATTGATGGGGACAGTTGAACCGATTACCGATAAATAATGATGCAAAAGCCGCAAGGTTACATGGGTAAAACATCGTAACTTTGCAGCCGGAATTGAGAGAGGAAAGTTTTAGTGTGGAAAAGATTAAAAATATGCTATCACAATACTAATCATCAATAATTTAAACCTTATGAAGAAAATCATTATCAGTAGCCTGTTGGCAATATGGTCAACAGGAAGCATTTTGGCCCAGAGCGACAAGTCGGGCTACCCAATTACACCCGTACCGTTTACTGCGGTAAAGGTAACACCCAACACATTTTGGGGTCAGCGCCTTCAGGCGAGCCGCGATGTCACCATTCCGCTGGCGTTCAGTAAGTGTGAGAGCGAACATCGCTACGATAACTTCACGCAGGCGGCTCAGCATATCAAAGATCCGTCGAAAGTGTTTCAGGTGGACGGTGTGATGGGTTATTCGTTCGATGATACCGACCCCTACAAGACCCTTGAAGGTGCTGCTTATTTGATGCAGACGCACCCGAATGCTAAGATTAACGGGGAACCTATCGACAAATATTGCGATAAGGTTATTGCTATCATCGCTTCGGCACAGGAACCCGACGGCTATCTCTATACAGCCCGTACGCAGAACCCTGAGCATCCGCACGGATGGGCAGGAACGAAGCGTTGGGAGAAGGTCGAGGATCTTTCGCACGAGTTCTATAACCTCGGACACCTCTGCGAGGCTGCTGTGGCTCATTACAATGCTACGGGTAAGAAAACTTTGCTCACCATCGCAATGAAATATGCAGATTGCGTTTGTAGAGAAGTCGGAAACAAACCTGGTCAGGCAAAGGTTGTTCCTGGCCACCAGATTGCCGAGATGGGATTGGCAAAACTCTACACTGCTACAGGCGATAAGAAATATCTGGAGCAGGCGAAGTACTTCCTTGACCAACGTGGACAAGTTGACGCATCGTGGACTCGCGGTCGTGGAGGTCTGCGTGATGCTGACGGTTACATTCACAAGATTGACGAGTATGCTCAGAGCCACAAGCCCGTGCTTCAGCAGGATGAGGCTGTAGGTCATGCTGTCCGTGCCGGATATATGTACGCAGGTATGGCCGATGTGGCTGCGCTGACAGGCGATAAGGGCTACATTGATGCTATCGACCGTATTTGGGAGAACATTGTGGGCAAGAAATACTATCTTACAGGTGGTGTTGGTGCCACATCTTCAGGTGAGGCATTCGGCGGCAACTACGAATTGCCCAACATGAGTGCCTACTGCGAGACTTGTGCGGCTATTGCGCAGGTTTACCTCAACTACCGATTGTTCCTCCTTCACGGAGAGTCGAAATACTACGACGCCCTCGAGCGTACTCTCTACAACGGCGTACTTTCGGGCATTAGCATCGACGGTGGCAAGTTCTTCTATCCAAATCCCCTCCAGTCAATGGGGCAGCACCAGCGTCAGGCTTGGTTTGGTTGCGCATGTTGTCCGTCTAATGCGGCTCGTTTTATCCCTTCGTTCCCACAGTACATCTACGCTGTGAAGGACAACGCTCTATACGTGAACCTCTTTGCCAGCAATGAGGCAACGATGAAAGTGGGCGGCAAGGCAGTGACTATTGAACAGACGACCAACTATCCTTGGGATGGTGACATCAAGTTGACCGTCAAGAAATCGCCAGGACAGTTTGCGCTGAAGATCCGTATCCCAGGATGGGTTCGCGGACAGGTAGTGCCTAGTGACTTGTACCACTACGCTGATGGGAAGAACCTCAGTTATACTGTCAACGTGAATGGTCAGAAGGTCGTTGGTGATATGCAAGACGGTTATTTCGTTCTTGAGACGAAGTGGAAGGCCGGCGATGTTATCAACGTACACTTCGACATGGAACCACGTCTCGTACGTGCCAATGGTCAGGTGGCAGCCGATAAGGGACGAGCCGCCATTGAGTGCGGTCCGCTGGTTTATTGCGCAGAATGGCCTGATAACAAGTGCGACGTACTTTCCGTACTGCTCAATCAGGAACCTAAGTATCAGTTCGGTAATATTACCATTGCTGAAACCAATGTGAAGACCATTATCACCGATGCTCAGACGCTGAAATTCGATGAGCGTGGCCGCCTCACAGCAGCCGACGAGCGCCTTACCCTCATCCCTTATTATGCTTGGGCACACCGTGGTAACGGTAACATGGCAGTTTGGTTGCCGATAGACCTCAGCGCCTCCACCCCTGCCGTTCCACCAACCATCGCATCTGAGTCGAAGATTACCGCTTCACAGCGCAATCTGCCGTCACTTCGTTCGATTAACGACCGCCTTATCCCGTCCGATGGTAATGACCGTAGCATTCCATATACTCACTGGTGGCCAAAGACCAACAGCACCGAGTGGCTTGCTTACGAGTTTAAGGAGCCAACCACTATCAGCACTTCGACCGTTTACTGGTACGACGACCAGCCTTGGCAGGGATGTAAGGTGCCTGACTCATGGAAGCTCTACTACAAGGACAATGCCGGTAACTGGGTAGAGGTAAAGAATCCGAGTGGATATCCAACGACGAAGGGCGTGGCCTGCACCGTATCGTTCGATGCCGTAAAGACCTCCGCTGTGAAACTCGAACTCGTCCAGCCTGCCGACAAATCGTGCGGATTGTACGAATGGAGCGTGAAATAAGACCCACAACCATTTATTTCGGGTAGGAAACGTGATTTCCTGCCCGATTTTTTTGGTATATAAATATTAATGTGTAAATTTGCACCAAATACTTAATCATTATGTTGACGAAAGAAGAATGCGAGGTGATGAACTCGTTTCGTAAGGACACTTTGATGGAGGCTCTGGGCATGACCTTTGTGCCGACCGACGACGACAGCGCAGTGGTGGAGATGCCAATCTCGACGACCACCCGTCAGCATATGGGCATCGTCCACGGAGGAGCCTATCTTGCCTTAGCAGAGACCGCCGCAGGAGCAGGTTCGCTCCATGTGGCAGGTATGGACGCCAAGGTTTGCGGCATTCAAGTTTCAGGCAATCACATCCAGATGTCACCCCTTCAGGGAAAGGTGATTGGCTACGCCACGCTCGTTACTGCAGGCCACACCATCCACGTATGGAACGTAGACATGAAAGACCAGGAGGGAAATCTCCTCTCTACCGCCCGAGTTGTGAATCGAATCATATTAACATAGGAACTAGGTATTCCTGGACACTCCTAATCAAACCATACCAATTATGAAGAAAATCCTTATCCTGAGCACTCTGCTCCTTGCATTAACCTCATGCATCGACACGCCCAAACCTAAGACCGTGAAACAAATGGTCGAGGATCTGGGAATCGACCGAGTCGTTAACGGCACCGTGGGCGACGGAACGTCCATGCACTCCCTCGAACTTATCACATTTCAAGGCGATACACTCTATTACGTCTACGAGAACAACGCCAAGGGTGGTTTGGCCGTAGGTGATACGGTCAACGTGATATATAAGCAGGCAGACGGCGAACTTACAGCCCAGTGGATTGTCAATCTTTCAGCCTTGCTCCATCGTTGGGAGGGCCAAGATGAGTCAGGTGCTTTCAGTTTCACATTTGAAGAGGTCGGAATGTTCGAAAGCGAAGGATTTAAAGAGAACTATACCTCGTGGAGCATCATCGGAGAAGATATTTACTTCGAATGTGGCGACCATACCGATAAATATGCCATCGACCTCCTCACTGAGGACTCACTTGTCCTCTTCTCTCTCGAAGACGGAACGACCCTCTCGTTCTCTCGTGCCGATTAATGGTTAATTGTCAAAGTTCATAGGCCAATGATTAAGATTTTCCTCCATTTCATCGTGTTCTTGTCCTTTCTTCCGGCTTTCGCCGACCAACCAGACAAGAAACCACAGGCAGTACTGCCCGTGCAGGAGAAAGTCTACCTGCACTTCGACAACAACTGCTATTTCTTGGGCGACACCATCTGGTATAAGGCCTACGTGGTTCTCGCCGATGATAATTCGCCGCAGCCCCTGTCCAAGATACTCTACGTCGAGTTGCTCAATGAGCAGGGCTACATCCTTGAACGCCAGCAATTGGTCGTAGATGAGCAGGGTCAGGCCAACGGACAATTCGCCATCTGCGACACAACGTTCGCCGGATACTACGAAGTCCGTGCCTATACCAAATGGATGCTCAACTTTGGATACGAACATCTCTATTCGTGGTATTCTAAGTCATGGTACCGCCCCGACATGGAGAATGGATGGTTTCCCGTTGACGATGACGAACTCGAAGCCCTCATTCAACAGCAGAAACAGGATGCCGACCCCACGTACGTCTTCAAAGGAAGCGTGGATGTGTATGTTGACCAGGAAGGAAAGGAGATAGACCAACGTGAGAAAGAGCAGAAGAAAATCAGTGCGGTTATCCGAAAGGATAATGAGTGGGATAGCGGATTCAGCATCGACCGCGATGGTATGGAACGCAACTACCGGCAGTACAGCAACCTCTTCTCGCGCGTCATTCCTGTCTACTCACGCCCCGATTCAGCCGAGCACTACATGCGCAAGATCATCCCCACTAAGATTACGATGGGCGACTACCAAGTAAACTGGCTCACCTCTGAGTTCGACGTGAAATTCTACCCCGAAGGAGGTACATTGGTCGAAGGATTCCCCTGCAAGGTGGCTTGGGAAGCGATGAACCAGGAACTGGAGCGCCTTAACGTTCGTGGTGTGCTTCTCGAGGATGGTGAGGAGATTGATTCTCTCCGCCCCATCCACGCTGGACGAGGCATGTTCATCTTCACGCCCCAACACGGCAAAAGCTACAAGGCTCGCTTCGTCTTCGGAGAACATAAATTCAACATTAAGCTCCCAGATGCTGAGCGATACGGCGCACGGCTCGTGGTCGAACAGGATGAACAAGGCGTCTACTTCAACGTAGCAAAGAATTTCAAGGAAAATCGTCGGCTTTTGCTGATGGTGCTGAGTCGCGGACAGCACATCAAGACCTTCGATATCCAAAGTGCTGAGGCCGTATGGGAGGATGCGATGTATCAGGAGGATTTGCCAGAGGGTGTATGTCAGGCCGTGCTTGTTGATAGTGAAGGCAACGTGTTTGCCGACCGCCTTTTCTTCATCAACCGCATCGACGAGGCGCGTGCACATGTGCTGATTGGCGGAATACCCAACCGCCCGTATCGTCCGCTGGAGCATATCCAGCTTAATCTCATTGCTACCGACTCCAAAGGGTCGCCACTGAAGAATCAGACCTTCTCTGTGGCCGTCCGGGATGCCGACCAGCTCGATCCCTCATTCGCTTCGGGAAACATCCTCACCAACCTTCTCCTTGAGTCTGAAATCAAGGGATTTGTAGAGACGCCCGACTACTATTTCGAGGCAAACGACGAGAAACACCAGCAGGCGCTCGATCTCCTGCTCATGATTCAGGGCTGGCGACGCTATGACTGGCACTATGTGGTCTCACCTGAGCAGTTCCGACTTCAGTACCTGCCCGAGCAGAAGATGATTGTCTACGGCAATGCCAAGCCTCTGCGCCGCAGCCTCTTCACGAAGGACCAAGGACTCCTCCAGATTACTGCTCGACTCTTCAATACATCCACCGATCTCAAGGAAGGCGACACATACCTCTTCGAGGGAAATGTCAAGGCCGATACCGCCGGCTATTTCCAGATACCATACGAACCTTTCTATGGTACAGCTCGCCTCTCGCTTCGTGCTAAGTTCGTCAAGAAGCTCGAGAAGAAGAACTACGACAAAGTAGAGCACGACCCAAAGATATTCGTCCGCAAACAGTACTTCTATCCGCAGGGCATACGGGCATATTCGTGGTATGAGACCCATAGCCCTGACAACTTCAAGGACAGAAAGCTCACATGGGAGGAATTTCAGGAAGACATCTACGCTAGCGAGTGGATTCCGCAGGTAAATATCAAGTCGAAACGCCGTCCGCACGCCAAACGTCAGCGCGATAAGTATGTCTACCAGATTCCTTTCCTCGATTTCGTCAACGATAAGTGGGACCAAGGCTACTACGACGAATTCAACCTCCTTGACGGTATGGAATACCAGCTCACCGAGCACCAAATACTTGTCGACGGGTTCGTCCGACACCAGTACACGACCCAATTTAACACCCACGAGACACATATAGCCGCCATCGACTGGAGCGCGGGTGATTTTAACGAGCATGCCGACAACTTCTCGTTCCTGCCCTTCCTAAAAACCATTGGCGTAGTGTCCGATTCGCCCAGAAGACCCACACCGTTCGAGCATTACCACCTCGACCGCCAGCCAGGGGAACCAACGGTTGGTATCGATGCCTTCATCAACTATATGATTTACAAAAAAGAGGACCGTCCAGATATCAAAGGTCGCCAATACATCCTTCAAGGCTTCAACCGCCCCGCTGAGTACTATAATCCTGACTACAGCAAGGCAAAGTTGCCCGAGATAAAGGACTATCGACGCACACTTTACTGGAATCCGAAGGTCACGACCGACAATTACGGACAGGCATCGATTGAGTTCTACAACAGTTCCGTTTGCACCACTCTCGATGTATCGGCCGAAGGAGTTACACGTCACGGTGAATGCCTTGTACAAGATGAGTAGAAAGTAAAGACCTCCCCCGTCCCCTCCCAAGGAGGGGTGTCTGGCCTCTCCCCTTGGGGGAGATGAGAGAGGGGTTTAAATATATTGTATGATAGATTATAATAATGGTGAAATCATCCGCCGCGGCCGTATAGAGGTCATTTGCGGCTCAATGTTCTCGGGTAAGACCGAAGAACTGATCCGTCGTATGAAGCGTGCACAATTTGCACATCAGAAAGTGGAGATATTCAAGCCTGCAATCGACACACGCTATTCCGACGACGATGTGGTGACCCACGAGGGTGTTGCTATCCACTCCACGCCCGTCGATAATTCATCCAGCATCCTGCTCCTTGGCGACGAATGTGATGTCATTGGTATCGACGAAGCCCAGTTCTTCGACGAAAACCTTGTCGATGTGTGCAACGAGCTGGCCTCGAAAGGAATCAGAGTCATCATCGCAGGTCTCGATATGGACTTCCGAGGAATTCCATTCGGCCCTATGCCTGCACTTTGCGCTGTTGCTGACGATGTCACGAAGGTACATGCCATTTGTGTGCGTTGTGGAGCCTTGGCTTACGTATCCCACCGCAAGGTTCAAGAAGAGAAGCGGGTACTCCTTGGTGAGGTAAACGAATACGAACCGCTCTGCCGCGTCTGCTACCAAAAAGCGCTGACGGAAGGATAGTCCCTCCGCCAGCGTTTTTCTTTATTCAGTGTTTCGCCGACTATTCAGCCAGTACCTCGCACACTCTGTCCTGATAGGCTCGCGCCTCCGATGCCGTACGATTTCCGTTGTTGATGATGGAGAAAGCAAGCAGATTTCCGTTCGAAGCCCTTACGTAGCCTGTCAATGCGCTCACTCCCGTCACCGTTCCTGTTTTGGCTCTGACGTTGTTTCGCGCCGCCCCGCTCGTCATGCGTTTCTCCAAAGTGCCGTCGATACCGGCTATAGGCAGGGTCTTCCACAGCGGCGTGAAGATTTCCTCATGCTGGTATGCATAACGCAATAAGGCAACGTGGAGAGAAGCCGTCACATAATCATACAAGGAGAGGCCGCAACCATCTGCCACCTTCACGTATGCCGTAGGGAAGCCCGTTTTCTCGATAACGCTCTCCACAACTTGCGCACAGTCTTTCCAGCTCGCTCCTTTCTTCCCCTCAGCACCCAGTTGGAAGAACATTGATTCTGCATACAGGTTGTCGCTGTCCTTCATCATCTGCATCAGCACATCTTCTACGGAGTGGACAATCGTGCAGATCAAGGTCGACTTTCCTGTAGGCCGATAGGTGGCTGTTCCGATGCCGTTCACTGAGATTTTCTCCGCTTCCAGCTGACGGCTCAGTGCCTGTAAGAAATTCCTTGAGGGGTTATGACGGTGGATTTTCTCAGGCGTACACTCGTAGTCCTTTCCGCTTAGGCTAAGTGGCGTGAGATATGGCTGCTCATCGTCCCAGCACCAGCCGTTTCCCAATGCCAGCGTGTCTTTCATCGATAGGTCGGCGTATATTTTGCCGTTGATTTGTCCGATTCCTGCTGCCTTCACAGCTTTGGCAATTTCCTTTAAGTGAGAGACTGTCAGTTTTGGGTCGAAATCACCAATCACGTACAGGTCACCATTCAGCGTCTGTACTCCCTTCTCGTTGGGCGAAATCGTCCCGTCGGCATAGACGGCAGTGCGGTAGTTATGAGCCGCACCCAACACATCGAGTGCGCTGATAGCGGTCAGCAGCTTCTGAGTCGATGCCGGACGCATCATCTTCTGCTGGTTGTAAGCGAACACCAACGAGTCGCCCGTCAGGTCGTACACACTGATGCCCGTATTGTAGTAGCTTCTGTTGGCCTCCTGTACCAACATCGTCAGCTTCTCAATCACCCTGTCCGACCAACTTGTCACGACCGTGTCCATTACGACCGTGTCCACCACAATCGTGTCGGTATATTCCTGCGCTTTTACGCCTGGAACATTCATCGCAACCACCAGGCAGAGCATGCCCAACAGCATCTTCTTCATATATTTATTGTTCAGTTCCATACTTTTTGATGTCCATGATTTGTTTGATGAACGCCTCCTCCTCTTTCGGCATCACGGCCACCGTTCTGTCTTCGCCGTACACGATGAGCAGATAGGTGATGAGTGCATTTTTCCCGATTCGAATCCGTCGGATGCGTTCGATACGTTTGATGCTATCCATCGGAACGACCAGCCTTTTCGACAGTTTGCCGTTGTTGACCGTCAGACTCTCTTCGCTCAGTTGGTACTCGGTATGGATGGTTCGTTCGATAATGAGCAGCAACAGGAGCAGCGACCCCGCAATCAATAAGCCATTCCCATCCCAAATCAGGTAGATGGTCAGTGCCGACAGGATGGCTATCAAGACCCAATTGCCGACTTGCACTCGGGCGCGGTATGTGCGGGTGGAAAACATCTGTTATCTCTTTTATTGTGCAAAGATAGTAAAAAAATAAGAATTATGAATTATGAATTATGAAAAATGCGTTTAAGCCGAACAAAAATCAAGTTTATTTGTATTTTTGAGGCGTAGCATTTTGCGCGAAGCGAATTATTTTCGTATCTTTGCAAATAATTTAGGAACAATTTCATTGTTCAATGTCGAAATCATTTGCAAAATATTAAAAAAACATACCATTATGAAGAGATTTGTATTTATCATCAGTTGTTGTTTGTTTGCTGTGATGACACTCAGCGCTCAAACATTGGATCAGAAGAAGATTTGTGCTTTGAAGTGGACACTCCAGCAGACGTTTTATAACAAGCCAGAGGGCCAGCAGATTGCTCGCCTCAATGTGACCGAATTCAAGTCGTTTGCCGAGTTCCAGCAGAACAAATTGGTCAGCGATGCCATCAAGAGAATCACCAATACATCCGACCTCAGCCGTGTTAAGAACATCCTTAGCGCTACCGACGACAAGAACTTAGCTTCCTATGTGCCATCAGGTGCAAAGCAGGAGTATCAAAACGACCTCAACAAGGCAAAGTCAGTGGCTCCAGTAGTCGAAGACGATGAAGTGGTTGAGGAAGAAGAGACGACAGAGGCTATAGAGAAACCCGCTGAAGCACCTGCCCCGGCTATCCAGACCGTTGAGGAGGCTCAGAACGAACAGGATGCTGAGGCTGCCGACGACGAGGCTCAGACGAATGCTGCATTGGCCGATACCGAGGGTATCTCTTGGTTGACAGCTGTGCTGATTTCGATTGGCGTTTATTTGATTCTTTCGCTTTGTGTATGGCTCTTCATCCGTTCCAAGAAGAACGGGTCGTCATCAGGCGAGATGGTATCGATGGAGCAGTATCGTGCCGAGCGTGTTCGTTTGATGGAACGCATCAAGTCGGTAGAAATCGAGATGGAGAACCTGAAGGCTCAGAAACAGAACAATGTCGCAGCAAAGGTGGCAGCAGTACCTGTAACCCCAGCAGAACCTGAGGTGAAGCAGCCCGAAGTGACTCCGCAACCCGTATCTGTTCAGCTGGTAGAGACTCCAACACAAGAGGAAAAGCCCGAGGTGGCAACTCCGTCGCCTTCTCTCTTCTCTGATAGCGAGGTAACACCAAAGGTGGTTGTCGAACCCGTTGTGCCGGTCGTAGAGCCGTCATCCCGTCCTAAGTTCTCCGTAGTGATGTTCTATCCGGTTCCTGAGGACGGTGTGTTTATGAATGGTACGACCGATATCGACCCAGGAAAGTCATTGTATATGATGAAGACGAGCGACAACAAGAATGCTACGTTCCAGATTCTCAATACCCCTGAAGCCATCTCTGCAGCTTTGGTTTCGATGAACGATATGGTGAAACCTGCTTGTAAGGTGCTGAACACCGTAGCCGACCCCGTAGAGATTCTCGCCGAGAAACTCGGTACTGCTGTTCGCGAGGGCGATGGCTGGCGCATTACGAATAAGGCTGTTGTACGTTTGATTTAAGGTCGTTGTCAGTCTGCGTACCTCCACCGAGAATCGAACTCGGATCTAATCTTTAGGAGAGATTTATTCTATCCATTGAACTATGGAGGCGTATTGCGACTGCAAAGGTAGTAAAAAAATGTAAAAATGAAGGAATTATAAAATGTAAAAATCGAAAAATTGAAGTAAATAGTATTGATTTATGACATTTACACAGATTTGTAACCCTATATTTGAGCAAGTCATCAAAGATTATCACCTGATTGACGATGTCGATCAGGACATCAAGAACCCCTACGAGTTGGGAACCATCGAATACGACCTCTATGTGAAGAACTGGATTGACACCGTTCAATGGCATCTGGAGGACATCATTCGCGACCCGCACATCAATCCGGTCGAGGCACTGGCCTTGAAGCGCCGAATCGATAAGAGCAATCAGGACCGTACCGACTTGGTGGAGCGCATCGACTCCTATTTCCTCTCGCTCTATGGCGGAGTGAAGACCCAGCCCGATGCCACCATCAACACCGAGAGTCCTGCCTGGGCGGTCGACCGTCTGAGCATCCTGGCTTTGAAGATCTACCACATGCAGGAGCAGGTTCAGCGCGATGATGCAAGCGACGACCACAAGGCACTCTGCCAGCGTAAGCTGGACGTGTTGCTCGAACAGCAGCGCGACCTCTCGTCGGCCATCGACCAGCTCATCTGCGACATTGCTGCCGGACGTAAGTACATGAAGGTGTACAAGCAGATGAAGATGTACAACGACCCCAGCACCAATCCTATTCTTTACGGAAAGAAGTAGCCGCTTCTGCCCGAGATAGTTCGTTATTCTTACCACTTCGATGACGCGACTGCTAATCATACGCTTTTCTGCCATGGGTGATGTGGCCATATCGGTGCCCGTCATCACCTCCTTGGCGCTCAGCAATCCCGAGTTGCAGATTACGGTGCTGACCCAGTGCCGCGCGACTCCTCTGTTCTCGTGGATGCCTGCCAATGTCAAGGTGTTGGGTGTCGACCTCCACGCAGACTATCATGGCATTGGAGGCTTAGGCCGTCTGTTCGACCTTCTGAAGCCATATCACTTCGATGCCGTGGCCGATATCCACGACGTGCTGCGTACCAAGTACCTGCGCATGCGGTTCCGTATGCAGGGAACGAAGGTGGCCGTCATCGACAAGACACGTTCCGAGCGCAAGGCATTGCTGGGACATGGTATCGACCATCCAGCCTTGAAGCCCGTCACCGAGAAGTATGCCGACGTGTTCCGTTCCTTGGGGCTATCGTTCACCGATTCCTATACTCCGCCTCGTATTCCCGATACCGAGCTGTCGTTTCCCTTCACGGTCACCTCACCAGCTGTCGGCATAGCTCCCTTTGCGGCCCATTCAGGCAAGATTTATCCGTTAGAGATGATGCGCCAGGTGGTCGATGCGCTTGCAGATCGAGGCATGCAGGTGTTCCTCTTCGGAGCCGGAGAGGCCGAGCGCGACATTCTCCAGTCGTGGGAACGTGAGCGGGTCGTGTCGGTTGTCGGCAAGTTGGGCGGATTGCGCAACGAACTCATCCTCATGAGTCGGCTCCGTCTGATGATATCGATGGACTCCAGCAACATGCACATGGCAGCGATGATGGGTACCCGCACCCTGTCCATTTGGGGTGCCACACATCCCAAGGCAGGCTTCGTGGCATGGAACCAACCCCTCGACTCAATCGTGCAGGTGGCCGATATGGCATGCCGACCCTGTTCCATCTATGGCAGTAAGCCATGCAGCAAGGGCGACTATCCCTGCCTGCGCGGCATCTCGCCTCAAGTGATTATCGACAAGGTTTTACAGTATGGAAGTTAAAGGAGCAGAGAGAATATTATATCGTATCGTGTGGGCACTTCTCTATGTGGTGTCACTCTTGCCGCTGCGAGTGCTTTATGCGCTGTCCGACGTGGCCTATCTGGTGGTTTCGAGCTTCTATCGCAGGAAACTGGTGCGCCAGCAGCTTACCGAGTGCTTCCCCGAGAAGTCGTTGGAGGAGATAAAGGAAATCGAGCATCGCTTCTACCATCAGTTCTGCGACCAGATAGTCGAGATGGTGAAGGAGCTTTCGATAGGGCACGATGAGATGATGCGGCGCATGAAGTTCGTCGATGGCGACCTGATATTCGATGCAGCCCATAGCGAACATCCGATAGCATTCCTGATGTTAGGCCATTTCGGTAACTGGGAGTGGATCGTGTCCTTGCCCTATTGGGCAGGCGACATCCATTGCTGTCAGGTTTACCATCCCTTGACCGACGACGTCCTCGACACCTTGTTCCTCAACATGCGCAACCGCTTCGGCGGCGAGTGCATCAAGATGAGGCAGACCGTCCGACGTCTGATTCAACTGAATGCAGCACATCAGCCAACGATATGCGGCATGATAGCTGACCAGCAGCCCCGATGGGATGCCATCCACCATTTCACCCCCTTCCTCGGTCACGACACCGCCGTGTTCATCGGCACAGAGGAAGTGGCAAAGAAAATCAATGCCACCGTGTTCTACGGCAGTGTCCGTCGCGTCCGTCGCGGCTACTACGAGTGCAAGGTCATCCCCATCACCCTGCATCCCAACGAACTGCCCGACTACCAGATCACCGACCGCTACATGCAACTCCTCGAAGCCGACATCCGCCAGCATCCCGAGCTATGGCTCTGGACACACAAGCGATGGACGCGAACCAAAGAAGAATGGAAAGAACGGCAAGCGTAGTCTGCCACTCCTGTCACTACTTTTCACTCCTGTCACTACTTATTCAACTATGAATTATGAATTATGAATTAATAAAGATGTTCCTCGTCTTTGCGAAGATCGGAGCCTTCACCCTCGGTGGCGGCTACGCCATGGTGCCCATCATGGAGCGTGAGATTGTCGACCGCCGCCAGTGGCTCACCCGCGAAGAGTTCATGGACATCCTCATCGTAGCGCAGAGCACCCCCGGCCTGTTCGCCATCAACATGGCCAGCCACATCGGCAACAAAGCCCGAGGCGTCGTCGGAGGCATCATCGGTTCCCTGGGAGTAGCCCTCCCGTCCATCCTCGCCATCCTGCTCATCGCCATGTT
>Ga0310786_10003274_pt1 | contig 23713 bp, 18 predicted proteins | sample AusTroGonzalo_MG_FD_203881 | JGI IMG/M metagenome (GOLD analysis project Ga0310786, IMG submission 203881) | Bovine rumen microbial communities from tropical cattle in Woodstock, Queensland, Australia - Gonzalo_03 (v2) (version 2) | ecosystem: Host-associated > Mammals > Digestive system >...
GAAAAAACTCCCTATCTTTGCTGCACGAATGAGAGTTGCATATAGACGCGATGACATCAAGCTCCGCAACCGTTCCTTTTATACAAAGCCGTTGGTCGAGCACCTGCGGCTTTAGTTTTTTAGTAAGAGGACGTGCCAGGATTAAGCATTTCGATGGCAGACATAATTTCCTGTCGCGTCTGTACGCTGGCATTGACAACTACAGCCTCACCATCGAACACTACATAGTTAACATAGATATTTGTCAGATTTTTAACCCACGTTTTAACCCACGCCTTAACTTTTAACCCACATCTTAACCCAGCGATAAATGTCTTGTGATATTCCAGAAGTTTCCGTAACTTTGTGGCATGGCAAAGAAAAAAACAACAGACAACAAGGAGCATAAGAAGAACTGGCGGGAGGTGAATGCCACGCCGGAGGAGATTGAGGCCTTCCTCAAGGACAACATCTACCTGAGGCGCAACCTGATCACGTTGCGCACGGAGTATAGGGAGCCGTCGAGCTACGAGAACGACGGGACAGACGACTGGCAGCCGATGAGCGACTGGAAGCTGAACACGCTGTGGAAACGGATGTCAAAGGTGAAGCCCGTATTGTACGACCACATGAGGAAGGTGATCAATTCCGACAGCTTCCCCGACTACCACCCCTTCCGCTTCTACCTGGAGCACCTGCCGCCCTGGGACCGCCAGAGCGACTACATCCTCGAGATGTCGCTGTCGGTGAACGTCCGCGGCGATGCCGAGGAGCAGTTGCGCTTCGCCGAGTACCTGAAGAAGTGGCTCGTTGCGATGGTAGCGGGGTGGATCGACGAGCGCGAGGTGAACCACGTCATCCTGATCTTCATCGGAGAGCAGGGCATCTACAAGACCACCTGGTTCAATCACCTTCTGCCGCCGGAACTACGGAAATACTTCTATACGAAGACCAATGCCGGGCACATGACGAAGGACGACCTGCTGGCACTGGCACAGTACGGGCTTGTCTGCTACGAGGAACTCGACACGATGTCGCCGCGCGAGCTGAACCAGCTGAAGTCGGCGGTGACGATGGCCTCCGTCGATGAGCGCGCGCCCTACGCCTCGTTCGCCGACCACCGCAAGCACATCGCCTCGTTCTGCGGTACGGGCAACAACGTGCAGTTCCTCAGCGACACGACGGGCACACGCCGCTGGCTGCCCTTCGAGGTGGAGAACATACGCTCGCCGCGCGACGACCCCTTCAACTATGAGGGTATCTACAGTCAGGCCTACGCCCTTTACCAGGAGGGCTTCCAGTACTGGTTCTCGCCGAAGGAGATCAGGGAGCAGTCCGTGCACAACCGTCGTTTCGAGACCGCCAAGGACGAGCTGGAGCTGGTGGACTACTTCTTCCGCAAGCCTTCAGGTGCGGACAGGGGCGAGTTCATGCCGACGGCCATTGCCAGGCAGATCGTCAGCTCGCCGGGTACGCACATCAGTACCGTCGGACTGGGCCGTGCCTTCTCGAAGTTAGGCTTCGAGCAGGGCATGAAGGACAGGTGCCGCGGCTACTATGTCGTGCGCCGTAACGAAGAGGAGCGCCGTATGCGGGCCCGTTCGCTGGCCTACGATGCCGACGGCGAGACGACACAGATAACAGATGACACGGATGTTTTCTGACGGGCCTCGCGTACCGCGCGCACGCCTGCGCAGTACGCGAAGACTTTGTTATTTTATCTGTTATATCTGTGTATCTGTATGTAGTTTATTAAGAAACAAATTAGAACAAATTAGAACAAATTTTGGCCACAAATGTGGCCTGACGAAATATGAAAGCAATGTCGAAATCCGAACTGGCCCAGGCGGCCGGTGTGAGCGTTGACACGCTGATGAGGTGGCTGAATCCTCACCGTCAGGAACAGGAAGCCCTTGGCATGCGCCCCGGCATGCGGGTGCTGCCGCCAAAGGTGGTGACCTATATCGTAGAAACGTTCTGTATAGACGTTTAACGGCGGTTATCCCGCTGAAACCGGCCTAATGCCGCAGGCGTTCTTTGATATGTTGTAACTTTGTACCTGGTAAGCAAGACGAACCGAAGGGATGCCCTGAACGGCTTGTTCAGATGCCTCGGACGACTCATTCAGATTATTTGAACACCCCTATAGGGATTATCTGAACACGTCATAGAGACTATCCGGATAGCATGAAGAGACTATCTGAACGACCCAAAGGTGACCACCCTCCCTCGTCGCGCAGCCCAATTATCAATTTTCAATTTTCAATTAAGTAAATGGCACAGAAGTACATTAAGACACAGAACAACAACAGTTACAGCAATGCCTACGGCAAGTACTACGCCATGGCAGTGTATGACAACAATTTCATCGGCACCGAGGAGCTGGCGGACTTCATCCAGCGTCAGGCCAGTGTGAAGAAGAGCGACATCAAGGCCGTGCTCCAGGAGCTGGGCGAGGCGCTGAAGCACTTCTTCGAACTTGGCCAGAAGATCAAGCTCGACGGCATCGGCATCTTCAAGGTGGGATTCTCGTCGATTGGCGTGACGAAGCTGGAGGACTGCACGGCAGCCACCATCAGCACCCGCCGCGTGCTGTTCCTGCCTGAGACGGAGCGCGTGGTGGTCGGCCAGCAGAAGATGCCCGACGGCACCGTGAAGCAGAAATACGTCAACGCCATCACGCTGCTGAAGGACGTGGTCTTCGAGGAGACGCACGACAACGCGATGAACGTCGAGCCTGAGGAATCGGATGAGCCCGATTCTCCTGGCACAGGGGATTAAGCTTTAGCGGGGCCAACCCCCGCACCTCTCAACTCACCCAACCCTCTCTTACCGTAAGAGAGGGCTTCAGACCACTCCCTAAATCCCTCGCCAATCTTTGGCAAGGGACTTAAAGGAAAAATCGCAGAAACCGACGATTTTTCCTGTGTTCTGGCAAGCCGGGACACGGCTTGAATTTTTTAAGACAAGCCGACCCTCAGGAATGCGTCAGCCGATAAAAACCCACGCCGGACCTTTGATGGTCCGAGCGTACCTTAATGAAAGAGCGACAGGAGGAGCGGTTGAGTCTTCCGCCCGCTCGATCTCTGATCGCTTGCTACTGAAAGGACGCAAGAACGATTGGCGAGAGGTCTGGAGAGTGGTTCGAAACCCTCCTTAAAGGAGGGTCGGGTGGTTGGAAAAATCCCTCCTGGCAAGGAGGGGGGTAAAAAAATTTATAATTATTTTTTTTAAATGAGAAGTTTTATGAAGCGAACAACGATAAATAAAATTGCGAATTTTGTTTTGACGGTCATAACCGCCATAGTATCAACCTTCTTTGTACAGAGCTGCAAAAGCTTATGAGAATCATCACTCTGATAATTATTCACTGTTCGGCGGTGAGGCCAGACCAGACGAGCTCTGCGGCGCAGATAGATTCGTGGCACAGAAAGGATAACCACTGGAAGTTCGGCATCGGCTACCACTACGTCGTCCGTCGTGACGGAAGCATAGAACCAGGCCGCCCGGAATGGATGGTCGGTGCCCACTGCCTGAACCACAACGCCCACTCGATCGGCGTCTGCTACGAGGGCGGGCTGGATATTAGAGGTCAACCCGCCGACACCCGGACTGAGGCGCAGAAGGCATCACTCCGCACACTGCTCGAAGACCTGCATAGGCGTTACCCCCGTGCCCTAATCGTAGGCCACCGCGACCTGGATCCCACGAAGGCATGTCCCTGCATCGAAAATGTCGCCCGCGAGTATGCAGACATGGATTCAGAGAGGATTTTATCGTCTATTCTTCCCGAATAAATCGGAGTGGGTACCTGTATTGGTCATAAGAAGTACCAACTCGCGGTCGTCCTGACCCCAGGTAAGCAGCCGGGCAGCCGGACAGAGACCGGCCGCTAATCCTTATTCGTAGTCCGTGGGGTCGGGGATGCCGGCTTCGGCGAGGGCTTCACGGCGTTCGACGCAGGTGCCGCAGCGACCGCAATGCTTGTCGCCGCCACGGTAGCACGACCAGGTCTTGCTGTAATCGATGCCCAATGCCTTGCCCCGTGCGGCGATCTGGCCCTTCGTCATGTTACAATAAGGTGAAAGCAGATGCACACCGTTGAAGGTGCCCGCATGGGCAGCAGCGTCGAAGGCCTCGACAAATTCCGGGCGACAGTCGGGGTAGATGGTGTGGTCGCCCCCGTGGTTGGCCATCATGATATACGCCAGGTCGTTCGACTCCGCCATGCCGGCGGCGATGGCCAGCATAATACCGTTGCGGAAAGGCACCACCGTCGATTTCATATTCTCGTCGGCATAGTGCCCCTCGGGTATCGCCTCGTCGCCAGCAAGCAGCGAACTGCGGAAATACTGCCCCATAAAGTGAAGCGGTATGACGATATGCCGGATGCCTAACTGTTCACAATGCCAGCGTGCGAAGGGAATCTCCTTCGCATTGTGGTTCCCGCCATAGTCGAACGATATGGCCAGCGCAATGCGCTCACGGTAGTCGTACAACAGCGTCGTGGAGTCCATTCCCCCGCTCAGAATCAATATACAGTCCTTCATATTCTTTGAGTATTTCGGTTGCAAAGTTACGAAATTATTGACAATTTTTATCGGCGGCAGCAAATTTTTCACTTTTTTCACGCTCTCACCTTCTCACTTTCTCAAATTTTTTGTATCTTTGCCATCGAAAAGTATAACTTAAAAACCGAGAGTATATGAAAGTAGGAATTCCCAAAGAGATTAAGAACAATGAGAACCGCGTGGGCATGACGCCGGCGGGAGTGGCAGAGTTGGTACGTCGTGGGCACGAGGTGAGTGTGCAGCATACTGCAGGCGAAGGTAGTGGCTTTGCCGATGAGGACTATACGGCAGCAGGTGCAAGGATCCTTCCAACGATCGAGGCCGTGTATCGTGAGTGCGACATGATTGTCAAGGTGAAGGAGCCTATCGAGCCGGAGTATGAACTGGTGCGCAGGGGTCAGCTGCTCTTTACCTATTTCCATTTTGCGTGTGAGAAGGAACTGACGGATGCCATGCTGAAGAGTGGGGCCGTCTGCCTGGCCTACGAGACGGTGCAGTTGCCTAATGGCTCTCTGCCGCTGTTGCAGCCGATGAGTGAGGTGGCAGGTCGTATGGCGGCGCTGAATGGTGCCTACTATCTGCAGAAGACAAAGGGCGGCAAGGGCAAACTGATCAGTGGCGTGCCTGGTGTCAGTCCGGCAAAGGTGCTGGTGCTTGGCGGTGGTGTCGTCGGCGAGGCGGCCGCCCTGATGGCAGCCGGTCTTGGGGCAGAAGTCACCATCACGGATATCTCGTTGCCTCGACTGCGCCAGCTTGATATCGAGACTCCGGCCAATGTGCATACGCTCTATTCCTCGGAGCACAATATCCGTCAGCAGCTGCCGACGGTTGACATCGTGGTGGGTAGTGTGCTGGTGCCTGGCGACAAAACGCCACACCTGATCACCAAGGAGATGCTGAAATTGATGGAGCCGGGAACGGTGCTCGTGGATGTGGCTATCGACCAGGGAGGCTGCTTTGAGACTTCCAGACCTACGACGCATAGTGAACCGGTCTATACGGAGGACGGCATCGTGCATTACTGCGTGGCCAATATCCCGGGCGCAGTACCCAACACATCGACGCTGGCCCTGACCAATGCCACTCTGCGCTATGCCATCGCCTTGGCAGACAAGGGTTGGCAGCGTGCCTGCAAGGATGATGCCGCTCTGGCCAAGGGCCTGAATATCGTCGAGGGGAAAGTGGTGTTCAAAGCTGTTGCCGATGTCTTCAACCTGCCATACGAGCCGCTTGTGCTATAAGTGCCTTTGTTTGTGTGTCTGTTGGCTGCTCTCTGGTGTCATCGTAGAAGCACAGGTGTGGCAGTACGTTGACCCTCGTATCGGAAGCGAGGGGGTGGGGCGTACGTTCCCTGGGCCGGTGATGCCCTTCGGGATGTGCAAGCCTGGGCCTGACTGTACCGTGAAGCCCAATGCTGGCTGGGCACCGATGCCGGAGGTGGTGACAGGCTTCTCGCAGACCCACGTCAGCGGCACGGGTGGCGGTCAGAAGTATGGCAATATCCTGATTCAGCCGTTTAGTGGCAACGGACTGACGCGGACTGGCGTGGACTTTGAGCAGAGAAGGACATCGGAGACGGTTGAACTCGGCTATTATGCCACGACCTATGAGAATGGCATCCGCACGGAGATTACGACCTCCGAGCGGTGTGCCTTCTATCGGATCAATTACCCCTCGCCCCTCACTTCAAACATCCTCATCGATGCCTCACACTATCTGGGCAAGAACCCTGTGCCGGACCAGCGCGAGCAGCAGCAGTTCGTGGGTGGCGAGGTGGAGGTGGTCAACGATCACGAGGTGCGCGGCTACTCCCGTATCCGTGGCGGCTGGAACAACGGCGATGCCTATACCGTCTATTTCTGCCTGATTACTGATCAGCCGTTTACACACGGGGTCAGGAACGATCTGCAAGTCTGCACGTCGTTCCTGACCCCGTGTGTAAACCTGAAGGTGGGCATCTCGTATGTGAGCACGCAGCAGGCGAAGAGGAATATCCCGGCGTGCGACTTCGACACGCAATTGAATAAGGTACGCGAGAACTGGGAACGGTTGTTGAGTCGTGTGCAGATCAAAGGCACGGAGAAGGACAAGCGGATGTTCTATACCGCCCTATACCACACGATGCTGATGCCTGTGGATAAAAGCGGCGAGAATCCGAAATGGACGGAGAAGCCCTATTACGATGACTACTATGCCATCTGGGACACCTACCGCACCAGCACCCCTCTCATCACCCTGCTCGATCCGAAGCGCGAGGCGGATATCGTGAACTCGCTGCTGAACATCTACAAGCGGGAGGGCTATATGCCGGATGCCCGCAGCGGCGACTGCAACGGGAGGACACAGGGCGGCTCGAACGCAGAGGTGGTGATTGCCGATGCATTCGTGAAGGGGCTGGAAGGCATCGATTATGCCTATGCCCTCGAAGCCATGCTGAAGGACGCAGAGGTGGACCCTGGAGCCGACCATGAGAAACATGGACGGGGCGGACTCAGGGAATACACGACATTAGGTTATATCCCATACGGCACCGACCGTGCAGGAACGCGAACCATCGAATATGCCTACGATGACTATTGTATCGCTGAGGTGGCAAAGGGCTTGGGGCGTATGGATATTTATGAGCGATACCTGCGTCAGTCGGAGAACTGGAAGAACCTGTGGCGTGCCGACTATGCGTGGGATGATGTGCGAGGCTATATCATGCCGAGGGATGCCGAAGGCAGCTGGCTTGACTCTGTACCCTGGGGACGCTCGAAGGTGTTCCATCCCACGATACCCTATACGCCGATAACGAACGTGGCGCCTTGGTATCTCCCCTGGTGGAGCACGTTTTTCTACGAGGCGCTGTCGGCTGAGTATTCGCTGAGCATCCCCCACGATGTGCCTGGACTGATTGAGGCCTGCGGGGGAGCAGATGCTTTCCGCAAACGACTCGACCTGTTTTTTGAACGTCAGCGCTATAATGTGGGCAACGAGCCGTCGTTCCTCACGCCTTGTCTCTATCATTGGATAGGACGGCCAGACCTGACTTCAGACCGAGTGCGACAGATCGTCACAAAGAACTATACCGACCAGCCCGACGGTCTGCCGGGCAATGACGATAGTGGAGCTATGTCATCGTGGTTGGCTTTCCACATGATGGGGCTTTATCCTAATGCCGGGCAGAGTTATTACCTGTTGCATGCCCCGCTGATACCAGAGTGGACCCTGCAACTTTCGAACGGCAGGACGCTGCACGCCATCGTCAAAGGCAAAGGAACCCACTTCGAGCAGGTCACCTTCAACGGTCAGGATCTGACAGATGCCCGTTTGGAACATGCCGATCTGATGCAGGGCGGAGAGCTGATCTACTACCTTTCGAAGAGTAAAAAGAGAGTAGTTGATAGTGGACAGTTGATAGTGGACAGTTATGATTTCCTTGCACGCTCTGAGAGTAATCACAACTCTCCACTCTCCACTGTCCACTCTTCACTCTTCACTCTTCACTATACCTTGAATCGCCAGCATCGCACCTGGCCGCTGACGTTGGGTTGGCAGGGCGACACCTTGTTGGTCACCTGCAAGGAGGCTACCTATATCATTCCCCGTTCTGTCGTGGAAACTGCGAACACCTTCTGTTGGGACATCCCTGCCGACGGTGCCGTGTATGAGCCCAAGAGCACCTTCGCCTTTATCTCCTGTCAGGCGATGGACGAATTCAAGAAGAATGACTGTTTTGTATATGACGGCATTACCTGGCGGGACGTGGGTGACCTCAAGGATGGGCCAGTCCATGTACGTGCCGACATTGACCAGACAGAGATGTGGATTGAGTATTGTGAGGATACAGGTCTGTATATGGTGACGGAAATGCGCCACAACCCACTTGGCATAGACTGGAAGATTCAAAGATAAAATAAGATATGAAAAAGATACTATTATCCTTCTTGGCCCTTCTGACATCGTGCCTGACGCTACATGCAGGTCCGACTGAGGGCGAGGATGCCGCAAAGGAAACCCTTTCACGTATCGATACGCAGATTGCCCAGGAGCAGCAGTCGGGAGATGTTGAGAAAGAGGGGCTTGCCCGATGGCAGAAGATGGTCACGCTGAAGAATTACTCGTTGACGGAAGAGCAGCTTACAGAAGCCGAGATCCAGATGGAGTGGTTCTTCGAGCACAGTCAGTGGGATCATTATTATCGTACCTGGCAGCTGAAGGCCAATGCGATGTGTGCGTTAGGAAAGTTGCAGCCCGCCTTGCAGGAGACGCAGAGAATGCTGAGCGATGCCAAGGAACGCGGCAACAAGTTAGGGCGGGCGATGGCCTACAAGCAGATAGGTATCATCTACCTGAACATGAAACAGACGGAGCCGGCCGTCGAGGCCCTGCAGCACTATGCCCAGCTCATGAAGGAAGAGGGGAGCGACATCAATTCCCTGAGCAACATCTACTACCGGATTGCCAAGGCCTACGACTATGACAAGTCCTACGCAAAGGAGTTGCAGGTGACAAACGAGTGGCGCGAGTTCCTCCTTGACAGGGTCGGCAAACAGGATAAGCCGGAGATCAGGGAATGCTACAACTCCTGCTATCTGGCACGGGCCGCCTCCTTTATCGGACTGAAGAGACTCGAGGATGCCGGCATGGCCCTCGATACGGCAGGGCACCACGCCCACCTGATCAACACGGCCCTCAGTCTGCATCACTACTATAAGATGCAGGCCCGTTATCATCTGGCACTCGGCGATGCTGCCAATGCGCTGGTCTATACCGACAGCGTCCGTATGACAACCAGCGAGAAGGATGACCATGCCGAGGAGGTGCGGGCTCAGGCTCTGATCGCCTTGGGAAGAGGCGTTGAGGCCGCACAGATCTATCAGCAGTTGTATCATGAGAAAGACTCCGTGTTCAGTCATGAAACCCGTCAGCATCTTGACGAGCTGAACACGCTGTTCCAAATCGACGAACTGAAGACGGAACAACAGAAGACAAAACTCCGTTATACCCTTTTTGCCGCAGCCTTCATCGTGCTGGCACTACTGCTATTCCTCCTCTATGGCTGGCGTACTACCGTTAAGCAGAAAAAGGTCAACGAGCAGTTGCGTATCGCCAACGACAGGGCAAGGGTGTCGTCGAAGATGAAGACCGAGTTCATCCGCAACATCACCCACGAGATACGTACGCCGCTGAACATCCTCTCAGGGTTTACGCAGGTGTTGACCACCCCAGGCACAGACTTGTCGGAATCTGAGAAGGCCGACATACAACGTCGGGTCAGGGAGAACACGGACTATATCACGGAATTGGTGGATCGAATGCTCGAACTGAGTGATATCAGCAGCGTGGCGGTTATTGAGTGTAACGATCAGTTCGACGCTCAGGAGTTTGTGGAAAAAGCCATCGAACGTTCCAGGATCAATCTCTACACCCGTCCGGGCAATGCCGACTCAGCCGTCACTTTCGATTTCCCTGACAGACAGATGGCGGCCTCTGTGAAATTGCTGACGAACAGGATCTTTGCTGTCCGCGCCCTTGCCCAGTTGTTGGAGAATGCCGTGAAGTTCACGCATGAGGGCAGCATCACGCTCCGTATGACCTATACGGACAGTAAGGTGTGTTTTGCTGTCGAAGATACGGGCATCGGTATCGCAGCCGACCAGAGGGAAAATATCTTCGAGGAGTTTGTACAGATCGACGCGTTTTCCTTCGGCACAGGCATCGGTCTGCCTCTTGCACGTTCCATCGCCCGACGGATGGGTGGTGACCTGTGGCTTGATACCGGCTATACGCACGGTTCTCGTTTCTTGCTTGAACTGAAGCGGTTGGTAATGCTCTTCGCCCTCCTTTTCTTGCCTTCTCACCTTCTCACCCTCTCACCTTTATTCGCCCAGTATGAGAAATTGGGGGGTGTGTATTATGCCTATCCTGTGACTCAGACCGGACTGGCGGAGGCCCCCGAAGGCTATGAGCCGTTCTACATCTCGCATTATGGGCGTCACGGCTCCCGCTGGCTACCCGATGACGAACGTTATATCTGGGTGAACAAGCAGTTTGAGGATTCCAGACGTCTGACGAAGTTGGGCAAGAACCTCCGCAAACGTCTGGCCAAGGTGTGGAAGAATGCCAAGGGCAATGGTGGACAGCTCACTCCCTTGGGTGGCCGGCAGCATCGGGGCATCGCCCGCAGGATGTATCAGAACTTCCCACAGTTGTTTACCGAAGAGGCTCTTCTGACGGCTCATTCCAGTACTGTCAACCGTTGTAGGACCAGTATGGAGAACTTCGTGTCGGAACTCAGGGCGCAGAATCCATCTATTAGGATCGACCCCGTCACCCTTGGGGAGGATATGAAGTGGATTGCCTATAAGTCGCCTGAGCAACGTGCCTTTGAGAATTCGCTCTCGTTCCCGTTGCCGATTTCCACGGACAGGTTTATCAATGCGCTGTTCACCGATGCCAGTCATCTGTCGATGGCTGACAGGGAGAAACTGCTGTCGGAGTTGCATACCATCGCCTCGGATATGCAGGACGTGGAGTTGAAGGTGTCGCTCTATGACATCTTCACAGAGGAGGAAATGGAGGCGGTCTATCGGAACAACAATAAGCGGATGACACTCCAGAATGGCGATATGATCCTGAATGAAGGCATTGCCGCCCGCTCAGCCATCTCCCTCTGGCAGCGGATAGAGGCCGATGCCGATGCTGCCATCGCCCGTGGTGGCGTAGGGGCAGACCTCCGTTTCGGACACGATACTAACCTCTATCGTCTCTTGACGCTGATGGGAGTGGGGCTTTCGTGGAGGGTTAAAGGTGAAGGGTGGAGGGAGAATACCTACGACCTGATGGACGTGATCCTGCCGATGGCGGCGAACCTCCAGATGATATTTTATAAAAGTGAAAGTGATGACGAAATCCTTGTCCAGCTCCTTCATAACGAGAAGAGCATTGGTTTTAAGTCGTGGAAAGAGTTGAAAGCCCAGGTGAACAGGCGTATTCATGATCTGGAGCATCTGCGCCAACTCTGTGCGCTGAACACGATGGTGGGTACGGCGCCTGCCAACACCAAGACGGCAGGTCTTTTCGGCAAAGGTTCCGAGGAACACGGACAGACGTTGCCTGCCGTCCTTTCGCCCAACGGCCAGAACTTCTGGACACCCCAGACGCGAGATACGGAGAAGAAGTGCATCGCACCCTATTATTATACGGACTCGCTGTTTCAGGGCATCCGCAACAGTCATTGGATTGTAGGTGGCTGTACGCAGGACTATGGCTCGTTTACTGTGGCAGCCCTCACAGGAAAGTTGCGCCTGAAGCCCGAAGAGCGTGCCACCCGTTTCTCTCATGCTGATGAAGTATCGCATCCCCATTACTATGCCGTCCGTCTGCCGGATGAACACCTGAAGATAGAGCTGACGGGAGCCAGCCATGCCGCCATGCTGCGCATCACCCCAGAGCAGGACGGGCCTGTGTATGTCGTCGTGAATCATAACAGCGACGAGGGTGAAGGCTCCATCGGAATAGTGGGAAAGATGGTTATTGGCAGTAACCCAGTCCACCGCATCTATCAGGGTTGGGGTGAGCGTGCCGGGTTCAGCGGACATTTCCTGTTGAGATTTGATGATGAGATCCTGGATTCCGGTAAGGATAGTACCCATGTGTGGCTCACCTTCCAGGGGAAGGCCCACCAGCCTATCGTGCTACAGATGGCCTCGTCGTTTGTTGACCTGGCTGGCGCCGCATCGAATCTGTTTTATCATACAGAAGGACGCGACTTCGACAGGTTGGCTCAGAGCGTCGCCTACGAGTGGATAGAACGCTTGCACACCATCGATGTGGAGGATGCCGATACGGCTCGTGTGAACCAGTTCTATGGTGCTCTCTATCGCTGTTTCTTCCTGCCTCGCGAGATGAGCGATGCGGATGGCTCCTATCCCCGCTTCGCCTCCGGCACCCCTCAAAAAAATAATTCTCAATTGTCAATTCTCAATTCTCAATTCTCAAAGTACTATGGCGACTTCTCGATGTGGGACACCTACCGTGCCCTGCATCCGCTCTATACGTTGATTGCACCAAGGGAGACGGCGGATATGATGCAGTCGTTGGTGACCATGTACGAAGAGGGCGGGTGGTTGCCCATCTTCCCCTGCTGGAATTCCTATACGGCAGCCATGATTGGTGATCATTGCAGCGTGGCGCTGGCCGATGCCTATATCAAAGGTATTCGTAGTTTCGATGCCGAGAAGGCCTACGAGGCGATGCGGAAGAACGCTTTCGAGACGCCAGTCTCGTTTGAGGACTATAAGAATGGTATGGGGCGCAGGGCGCTCAACAGTTATCTGACGTACGGCTATATCCCTTTGGAGGATAGTGTGAAGGAGGCATTTCATCAGGAAGAGCAGACCTCGCGCACGCTGGAATATGCTTTCGATGACTTTGCTATCGCTCAGATGGCAGAGGCATTGGGGAAAATGGATGACCATCATCTGCTGATGGCTCGCTCAGATAATTGGCAGAACATCATCAATCCCAAGACGGGCTATTGCGACGGCCGCCATCAGAATGGCAGATTCGAGAATAACACCGATTTCACCCATCGCAAGCCGTGGATTACGGAGGGTGCTGCCTGTCACTATACCTGGTATGTGCCTCACAACGTAGAAGGATTGGTAAAGACCCTGGGCGGCCCCCAGAAGTTTGAGGCGAAGCTCGACTCGATGTTTACGGAGGGCCGTTACTGGCACGGCAACGAGCCCTGCCATCAGATCGCCTATCTCTACGACTTCATCGGGAAACGGGAGAAGACCATCGAGCGTGTGGCCCATATCCTCGATACCGAGTATAACGATACCCCAGGCGGTCTTTCCGGTAACGATGATGCAGGTCAGATGTCGGCTTGGTATGTCTTCTCATCCCTCGGCTTCTATCCCGTCTGTCCTGCTACAGACCGCTATATGCTCTCAGCGCCTCGTTTTCAGAAAGTAACGCTCAATCTGTTGGAGGGCAGGAAGTACATCATCACGCCAGAGTCCCTACCAAAGGATAGAAACTACATCACCCAAGGCGAAATCATCCGAGGGAACTAACGCGGCTATTTAAAGATCAGGGTAGTGAGACGCTCTGTGGCGAACAGTTCGTTTGCCACTTTTTGGATGTCCTCGGCCGTGACCTTGTCGATACTTTCGTAGAGGTGGGTGATATCCCGTTCCCAGCCGTAGTGCAGGAAACTCTTGCCGAAGTCGAGGGCGAACTGTTCGTGGTTGTCGCAGGCAATGGCAATCTGTCCCTTCAGCTGACGTTTGGCATTCCGCAGTTGACAGGCACTAAGGGGCTTCTGCATGATCTTGTCCAGCTCGCGGCGAATCAGACGGAGGCATTTCCTGACATCGTGGGCATCGCAACCGAAATAGACGCTCCACACACCGGTATCGCTATAGCTGACCATGGTGCTCTCGACGGTATAGACCAGACCGTAACGCTCACGCAGGGCGAGGTTCAGGCGGGCGTTCATCCCCGGGCCGCCTAAGATGTTATTAAGGAGGTAGAGTGGGATGCGCAGCGGGTGGTGGATGTCGTAGGCCCGCGTGCCAAGCATGACGTGCGACTGGTGGGAACCGATGTCCTTTGTGATGAGTTGAGAGTTTTGTGATGAGTGTTGTGGGTTGAGTGATGAGCGTTGAGGGTTGATAGCAGATGGAGTAATCATCTCTAAACTATAAACTTTAAACTCTAAACTATTAATCAGTCGTTTGAAGTCCACATCCCCGTAGGCGAAGAAGATGGCATTGTCAGGGCGGTAGTGGCGGCGGGTGAAGCGCAGGGCATCTTCCGTCGTATAGGTCCGCAGCTGTTCGGTCTTGCCGAGGATATTATGTCCGAGGGGATGGCCCTCGAAGATGATGTTCTCAAATTCATCGTAGATAAGCTCGGCAGGTGAGTCGTTATAGCTCTCAATCTCGTCGCAGATCACCTCCACTTCCTTGTCGATCTCGTTCTGCGGATACTGGCTGTTGAAGACGATGTCGGTGAGGACATCGACAGCCTTCGCGAAGTGCTCCTTGGAGATGGCAGCATAGAAGGTGGTGTCTTCCTTGTTGGTGAAGGCGTTCAGGTCGCCGCCTAACTGTTCGAGCGAGTTGATGATCTGCAGGGCATTACGCTTGGCGGTGCCCTTGAAGGTCATGTGTTCGCAGAAGTGTGCCATGCCTTCCTCGCCGGCTTCCTCATTGCGGGTGCCCGCCGCTATCTGATAGCCGCAATAGACCACCTGCGATGGTGATGGCAGGTGGATGATACGAAGACCGTTTCCGAGGGTATGGGTTTTGTATTTCGTCACACTATTCACTTTTCACTTTTCACTTTTCACTCCTCACTTTTCACTCCTCACTTCTCACTTCCCTAAATCTGCCCTGCCTCTACCATCAGCACGACGCGCTCGGTGAGGCGGTCAGTACCTTCGGCATCATATTCCTTCTTGAGTGAGGCGCCGAAGGCCCAGGCGAAAGTCTGCCAGAAGCCGGCACGGAAAGGTCCCATGAAGGCCTGTATCATCTCGTAGCTCGAAGAGTGACATTCGCGGTCGATGAGCTTGATGAGCAGTTTGCCCTGCGAGTAGGTGAGTTTCTTCATCCTCGGCTTGTAGGTCTTGAAGATCTCACTCTCCACCTTCTTCATGTGGGCCTCCTTGGCCTCCTGGGTGGGCAGCGTCTCCAAGATCTCTGTGGTCTCGTAGAGCAGCTGCTTGGCCTCCTTGGCGATAGGGAGGACCTTCTTGACATTGGTGACCAGGCGCATGTAAGCCTTGGCCTGTTTCTTGCTCTTGAAGGTCAGCTGGGGATAGACATAGACATTGTTCATCTCCATATACTGGATGCTGTCGCCCTCGAAGAGCACCTTCCCCACCTTGACCGTCGGCACGAAGGCGGGGGAGTCCATCTCCGCCAGCACCTGCTCAGCCGTTATCCGCTCATCCTGGGCGAATGAAGTGAGAAAAGAAAAGTGAAGAGCGGAGAGTATCGCAATCACTCTGATATATGGGATCATTCTTGTCATTTCGGCTGCAAAAGTACTAAAAACTTTGAACTTTGAACTTTGAACTTTGAACTTTTTTGTTGACGGTAGTAAATTTTTCACTTTTCACTCTTCACTTTTCACTTTTTTTCGTATCTTTGCAGCGTGAAACTTAAATTTATCGACGTATGAAGACACAAATCGTAATGGTATTGTTGGCGATGTCCTTGGGTGCGAGTGCTCAGGAGGAACATCCGTGGATGGAGGCGCTGAACGAAGTGATGACCTTAGAGGATGCAGGAACGACGGCGTGGGAGGACACGTATCAGCTGCTTTGTGAACTGGAACAGCATCCGATGGATCTCAACACCGTGACACGAGAACAGTTGGAACAGCTCCCCTTCCTCACGGCCCAGCAGGTGGAGGAGATGGTGGAATATCTCTACCGCTACGGTCCGATGCGGTCGCTGGCGGAGTTGCAGATGATCCGTTCGCTCGACTACGAACGACGGCGGCTCCTCACCTATTTTGTATATGTCAGAGACAGGAAGGTGGAGGGTGAAGGGTTAAAGGTGGAGGGTCGTCATGAACTGATGGCGACGGGCAGGATACCCTTCTATGAGCGGAAGGGCGACCGTAACGGCTACTTGGGCTATCCCTATCGTCATTGGCTGCGCTATGGGTTCACATACGGCGACCGTCTCAAAGCGGGACTCGTCGGCTCGCAGGATGCAGGAGAGCCGTTCTTTGCCCACCAGAACAAGTGGGGTTACGACTATTATTCCCTCTATCTTCAACTGCGGAACTTGGGGCGTTTAGAGACGCTGGTATTAGGCTGCTATAAGGTGTCGTTGGGAATGGGCTTGACGGTCAACAGCAGCTTCTCCTTAGGCAAGGTGGCGATGCTCCAGAATTTAGGCCGTTCGGCAAACACGCTCCGTGCCCACTCGTCGCGTTCTGAGGCCGACTATCTGCAAGGGGCAGCCGCCACGGTTCGTCTCGGCAAAGGACTGACGGCGACGGCCTTTGCCTCCTATCGAGGACAGGATGCCACGCTGAATAAGGACGGTACGGCTGCCACAATCGTCACCTCCGGCTACCACAGGACGGAGAAGGAGATGGAGAAGAAGCATAACCTGAAGAATACGACCTTTGGCGGCAGCATCCGTTATCAGCGCTACGGCTTCAATGTGGGTGCCAATGCGGTCTATGCCCATCTTGACCGTCGGCTGAGTCCGAACACCTCGACCCTCTATCGTCAGATTTATCCGCAGGGCAGCGACTTCCTGAATGCCAGTATCGACTACGGCTATATCCACCACCGCTTTGCTTTTCAGGGCGAGACCGCCGTCAACGGACATGGTGCATTGGCTACCGTCAACAGCCTGAGCCTGCAATTAAGCGACGGCCTGAGTCTGATGGCCCTCCAACGGTTCTATAGCTACCGCTATACCTCGCTCTACGCCCGGAGTTTCAGCGACGGCGGCAGCGTGCAGAACGAGAGCGGACTCTATCTCGGTGTGACGTGGCAGCCTTCGCCCTATCTCAAGCTGATGGCCTACGCCGACTATGCCTACTTCCCTTGGGCGAAGTATCAGGTGTCGCAGTCGTCGTACAGTCAGGACTATCTGTTGCAGGTCACCTGTAGCCGAAGTCATTGGACTTTTGGCGGCCGCTATCGGCTGAGGCTCCGCGAGAAGGACAATGCGGACAAGACGGCGCTGATGCGGCGTACGGAACATCGGGGAAGGATGAGTGTGGAATATAGTCGGGGCTGGAGCAGTAAGACGCAGATAGACTTCGGACTGACATCCGTCGGTCAGCATGAGAAGGGGCTGATGGTCAGCGAGACATTAGGCTATACCCTGCGCTGGCTGCGTTTGAACGGTGGCGTCGGCTATTTCAGGACCGATGGTTACGAGAGCCGTGTCTATCTCTACGAACAGGCCCCGCTCTATGTCTATTCGATGAACCAGTTCCAGGGTGAGGGCCTGCGCTATTGGCTCATGGCAAGGGCGACCATCGGCCCCAGCCTGTCGTTGACGGCCAAATGGGGTGTGACCAGATACCTTGACCGCGATGTCATCGGCAGCAGTTACCAGCAGGTGGAAGGCTCGGCCCTTACTGATCTTGACGTTCAGGTGCGCTGGAAGTTCTGAAGTGCTTGAAGGCGAACCTGACAAGGAGGAAGTTGGTGGGTACGGCAATGGCTAATACGGCGATGGGTGCCAGTTCGCGGCTGAGACCCTGCCAGAGGAAGACGTTCAGGAGGCTGATCTGCAAAAGATAGTTCACCACATGGGCACCTACGAAGCCGATGCTGTTCCTGGCGGATGTCTTCTCGCGGAAGGTGAAACGGGCAGAGAGGTAGTAGTTCACCAGGAAGCTGACAATGTAGCCGATGGTGTAGGCGATGTTGACATTGATCCATTGCTGCAGGACCCAATAGACGGCATAGTGGATGGCTGTCGCAATGACACCCACGATGCCGAACCGTATCACTTCACCAATCGTCTCTCGTTTGACCATAATTGTCTGTATAGCTCTGTCACCTGTTGGGCGACATGACTGCCTTCAAACCTGCGGATATATGCCTGACTGCGCTGAATCCGCGCTTCACGTCCTTCAGCCCCTTTGAGCGACTGGCGGATGGCGTTTGCCATGCCTTCGGCATCGTCGGGAGCCACGTAGAGAGAGTCGGGGCCTCCAGCCTCTTCGAGACACGACCCCGTGCAGGCCACGACGGGGAGTCCGCTGCCAATGGCCTCGATAATGGGGATGCCGAAGCCCTCATAGACAGAGGGATAGACGAATGCCTCCGCCCCGGCATAGAGTCCTGGCAATTCCTCATTGGTGACGCCGTGCATGATTCTCACCCGATGGCTGAGCCCGTGACGCCCGGCATACTGCGAAATCTTGTCTGTGTACGGCGTGTGACGGCCTACGATGACGAGGCAAATATCCTCAGGCAGATAAGGCAGGGCCTTGACGGCCAGGAGCATGTTCTTGCGTTCCTCGATGCTGCCCACGCTCAGGATGTAGCGCTGTCCGGTCTCCTGGCTTGAGGCGGGAATGCCGAACTTTGGCGAGCAGCTTTGGTAGATGACGGTGATGCGGCTCGGATCGACATGGCCAAACTCCATGATGTCGCGCTTCGTGCATTCGCTGATGGCGATGATGTGGTCAGCCTCCTTGACGGTCTGCTGGAATTTCCAGGTATAGATCTTGGTGTCTGTCCAATGGTAGAATTCGGGATGCCGCAGGAAGATCAGGTCGTGGATGGTGACCACGCTGCGGATGCCGCTCTTGCTGATACCGAAGGGCACCTCACCACTCAGGCCGTGATAGACCTGAACGCCATCGCGAAGCAGGTCCTTGACGATTCCCCTGGTGCGCCACAAGGCCTTCGAGAAGGGCATCGCAGAGTCGTGGGGATAGCAGAAGGATACGTTGTCCCGTCTGACAACCTGACTGCGCAGCTCGTCGCGCCCCTCGTCGGGGGCATAGAGCCGCAGGTCAAGCTGCGGATCATGCCGGGCGATGTCGTTCACCAACGTCCGACCGTAGTTGCCCAATCCCGTCCCATTGCGCACGATCCGCTTTGCGTCGTATCCGATGATCATTCTTGTCATATTGGCCGCAAAGTTACTAAAAAGAAGTGAAAAGTGAAGAGTGAAAAGTGAAAAATTTGCTGCCGCCGACATAATTTTCAATTTTCAATTTTCAATTTTCAATTAAATTTCGTATTTTTGCAGCCAAATGCAGAAAATATCAGTTGTTATCAATACCTACAATGCCCGTCAGCATCTCGCCAAGGTCCTGGATTCCGTGAAGGATTTCGACGAGGTGGTGGTGTGCGATATGGAGAGTACCGACGATACGGTGGCGATTGCCGGGCAGTACGGTTGCAAGGTGGTGACCTTCCCCAAGGCCGACCACAAGAGTGCTGAGCCCGCCCGGACGTTTGCCATCCAGTCGGCTTCCAACAAGTGGGTACTGGTAGTCGATGCCGATGAGCTGGTGACGCCGGAACTGCGCGAGGTGCTCTATCAGAAGATCACGGAACCCGACTGTCCTGCCGGCTTCTATATCCCTCGTCAGAATATGTTCATGGGGATGTTCGTGCGTGATTTCCATTACGACTACCAGCTGCGTTTCTTCATCCGCGAAGGTACGGAATGGCCACCTTACGTGCACACCTTCCCCAAGGTGCAGGGCCGTGTCGAGAAGCTGAAGGCCCGTAAGGAGGCCCGTCTGCTGCACCTGATGGACGAGACCATGCACGAGTATATGGAGAAGATGAACCTCTATACGGACAATGAGGTGGAGAAGAAACGGGAGAAAGGCTATGGCCTCGGCGCCTTGCTGTGGCGTCCTTTCTGGCGCTTCTTCAAGAAATACGTGATGGATGGCGGCTATCGCATGGGAACACGCGGACTGATCCGTGCGATGATGGCAGGGATGTACCAGTTTGTCTTAGTGGCCAAGATCATCGAGAAGCGCTATCGTGATTGACGAACGTGCGCTGGTCGTGATACTGGCGATAAGGGAGATGATAGTCTAAGTAGAAGAAGTTATGCTGCCGCTGGTTGTCATGTGGCGGCACAACCATATAGTCACCATATTTGTTCCTCAGATACGCATCGGCATGTTCCACGCCCATCACGGTATGTCCCTCGAACTCTACAGGCTGCGGGGTGCCTAACATCGTCTTGGGGATCACCCCCTGCACACCGTCGTCATAGTCCAGCACATACTCCGACCGGTCGTAGTCGTAAGCCAGATAGGCGGCACGCAACTGACGGCGCGCCCATTCATGCGAGAAGCAACGCTGGATCAGCAGCACGGGCCATGAACTGGGACCGTGGCCATGCTTGTAGGGGTCGCGATGCAGGAAATAGAGCAGCTTGTCGCAGGCCTTATAGCGTGCCACGGCCAGCCGCTTCATCAGGGGATTGGTCGTCATGCCGTCGATGGGGAACACGTCGATATAGATGCCCGCCACGTAGTCGCTGTGCTCACGCTCAATCAGGGTGGTACTGCTGTCAACGATCTTCCCGAATCCGCCTGGGAAGGTGGCGCTCGTCTCGATGCAGAGGGCTTCGAGAGGCTCCGGCAGCCACTCATGGGCATGCATCATGAAACGGTCGTAGTCAGGACGGGGCATACAGATGTCCATGTCGTCATCCCAGGGAATGAACCCCTTGTGACGGACGGCGCCCAGCATCGTGCCCGCCCAACAGTAGTATCTGATGTCGTGCGCCTGACAGACGCGGTCAACTGACAGGAGAATCTGCAGTATATGCTGATGCAGTATTTCTATATCGTATGATGCCATAATTTCGCTGCAAAATTACAAAAAAGAAGTGAAAAGTGAAGAGCGAAAAGTGAAAAATTTGCTGCCGACGACATAATTTTCAATTTTCAATTATCAATTATCAATTAAATTTCGTAATTTTGCAGCATGAAGATATTCCATATCGTATCGAATAAGGAGTGGGGCGGAGGCGAGCAATATGTCTACGATCTGAGTCAGCGCCAGATGACTGACGGTATCGAAGTCGCCATTTTCAGCAAACCTGTCGAGGCCATCATCCGGAAATACGCCGAGGCAGGCATGAAGGTGCTGCCGCTGGCTCTGGGAGGCGCCCTCGATGTGCGGAGCGCCTGGCGGATGGCGAAGGTCATCAACCAGGCCGGCCCTTGCGCCATCCACGCCCACAACTTCAAGGATGCCTTTACGGCTTGTTACGCACGATGCCTGACGGGTAACAGGCAGGTGCGCGTGGTGATGTGCCGCCATCTCACCCGTAAGGGCAAGAATACGCTCCTCTATCGTTGGCTCTACCGCCAGCTGGACCGTCTGATCTTCGATTCCGAATTGTCTAAGTCGGAGTTCCTTAGCACCCATCCTGCCATCGATGCCGCCAAACTGGGTATCGTCCATACGAGCATCGTGGTGCCCGAGGGCGTGACCGTGGCCGACATCAGGGGCAAGTACCGGATACCCGATGATTGTGTCATAGGTATGTTCCACGGACGACTGGACCCTGAGAAGGGACTCGACGTCCTGTTGGATGCTGCCGCCCGGCTCAGGGGGAAGCCCTTCCGGCTGGTGCTGGTGGGGCGTGGCAGCGAGGATTATACGGCCCACCTGAAGCAGGTGGCCGGGGAGAACGGCCTCTCAGAGATGGTCATCTTTGCCGGCTTCGTCCATCCCGTCCTGCCATACGTGGCCGCTGCCGACTTTGGCATCCTGGCCTCCACCGTTCAGGAGGGTTGTCCGCTCTCCCCGCAGGAGTATATGTCCCAGGGCCATCCCGTCATCGTCACCGACAACGGCGGACAGCGAGAGTATGTACTTGATGAGCAGAACGGCCTCTTGGTGCCTCCTGGCGATGCCAAGGCATTGGCTGAGGCCATCGCCCGTCTCGTCGATGATGCTTCACTCCGCCGGCGCTTGGGGCAGCAGGCAAAGGCCGACTTCGACGACCATCTGAACTACGCTTATTATTACGCCCGAATCAAAACCGTGTACGACGTATGAACAAGGTCATCTATTGTCTCGTGTCAGCCCTCTGGTATCTGCTCTCGCTGCTGCCCCTGTGGATACACTATCTGCTCAGCGACTTCATCTATCTGATTCTCTACCGGCTGATCGGCTATCGCGTCAGGGTGGTGCGCCATAACCTGGAAGCGTCATTCCCGGAGAAGAGCCAGGAGGAATTGCGCAGCATCGAGCGGAAGTTCTATCACCGTCTGTGCGACTACTTCGTTGAGACCGTCAAGGTGCGTACGATGAGCCGTCGGCAGATGCGGCGGCGGATGGTGTTCAAGGGAACGGACACGGTGAATGCCTGCGTTGCCGACGGCCAGTCGTGTGCCGTTTATTTGGGCCACACCTTCAACTGGGAATGGATCACGTCGCTGCCCCTGTGGGTGTCCGACAAAGCCCAATGCGGACAGCTCTACCACGCCTTAGAGAACGAGGCCTTCGACCGCCTCTTCCTCAACCTGCGCCAGCGGTGGGGAGCCGAGTGCATCCCGCTGGTCGATATCCTGCGCAAGACCATCGAATACAAGCGCAAGGGACAGCCTACCGTCTTCGGGTATCTCGGCGATCAGGTGCCCCATTGGAACAATATCCACCATTGGTGCTGGTTCCTCAATCACGACACGCCTGTCATGACGGGTACCGAGCGCATCGCCCGCAAGAACCGTCAGGCCCTCTTCTTCCTCGAGGTGACCCAGCTCCGACGTGGCTACTACGAGGCGGAATTCAAGCTCATCACCCGTACGCCGGAGCAACTTGGCGAGTTTGAGGCTACCGACATCTATCATCAGATGCTGGAGGCCAGCATCCGCCGCCAGCCGGAACTATGGCTCTGGAGCCATAACCGCTGGAAGCGCACCCGCGAGGAGTTCAACCGCCGCTTCCAGGTTGTCGATGGCAAAGTAGTACCAAGAGAAGGAGTTGAGGAATAAGAAGAACGGCTGTGGGCAATCGCTCGCAGCCGTTCCTTTCTGATCGATTGCCAAGGCTGTCAAGTATTTCAGGTTCGTCTTGCTGGAAGGTCCCATTTCACGTATCTGCTTTGCCACCATCCCAGAGGTGGAACTCGGTTCGGACATACCCAAATACGGCAAATACGACCGCAGCTACGACGAGGCGCTGAAGCCCTATATCGAGAATCTGAAGGCTGCCACCGGCACCATCAGCTGCAAGCAGGCAAGGCAGTTGGCAGAGCGTCTGAAAGACGAATGCGCTGAGTTCTCAGTCAAGTCACAGAGTCGTGAGTTCTTCGAGATCAGCCACAGGGCTATTGTTGCTGCATTCAGGAAAGCCTGTTGCCTTTATGCCGCCAACGGGATGAAATACGAGAAGTCTATCGATGACTTCTGCCGTTGGAGCTTCGCCTACGACATGTGGATAAAGATGCATGTCTGGGCAGACGCTATCCGTGATGCGAAGAGCGAGATACACACTTCTAAGCGAGGCCCGCGTAACCTGTTGGAGCAGATACCAACCAACGATGAGGGCGTGTTCAGCTATAAGGATGCCGAGAGCGTCAGGACGCAGAACGGTATGAGCACCGAGGGAACTGCCAACATGCTGGCCCAGTGGAAATGCAGGGGGCACATATTACAGTTGACAGATGACAGTTTTAAAA
>Ga0310786_10003275_pt1 | contig 23711 bp, 14 predicted proteins | sample AusTroGonzalo_MG_FD_203881 | JGI IMG/M metagenome (GOLD analysis project Ga0310786, IMG submission 203881) | Bovine rumen microbial communities from tropical cattle in Woodstock, Queensland, Australia - Gonzalo_03 (v2) (version 2) | ecosystem: Host-associated > Mammals > Digestive system >...
TAGACGCGGCACCATCGGCTTTCGCTTCATGACGATCGGCCTCTTTCACAAGCCGTTCCACCTCGTTGAGCCCGTCCGCATAGCCAACGGGGAGCGCGGTCGCCTTGGATACCTTGAGCCCGTTGTCTGTGGGCGGATTGTGAGAGGCGGTCACCATGACAGAGCCGTCGTAGCCGTCCTCGGCGGTGAAGTAGTAGACCATCGGCGTCGTGCAGCGCCCGAGGTCGCTCACCTCGGCACCCGCTTCGGATAGCCCCTTCACGAGCGCGTCGCGCACCGCGTCGCTCGTGGCGCGGCAGTCGCGGCCTACGAGCCAGCGCCGGCCCTTGACTACTTTTGGGAGGGCTCGCCCGACTTTGTATACCGTGTCGAGGTCGAAGTCGGCCCCGAATGTGCCGCGCATGTCGTACGCCTTGAAGAATCCCATGACCGCACCTCAGAACTTGAGCGATTTGCCGTCCTTCGCCAGCTTCGCCTTCATGCGCGGACGGGTCTTGCCCGCAAGCATCATGTCCGCGAGCGGGTCTTCTACAAACTCCTGCACGACGCGCCTGAGCGGCCTGGCGCCGAGGGCGCTGTCGTACCCCTTCTCCACGAGGAAGTCCACCGCCTTCTTGTCCAGCGTCAGCGAGACGTGCGCGGCTTTCAGCCGCTCCTGCAGTTTCTCCACCTCAAGCTCGAGTATCCTGGCCATGTCGGCCTTCTCGAGCTTCCTGAACACGACAGTCTCGTCGAAGCGGTTCAGAAGCTCCGGCCTGAAGGCCCTCTTGGCCTCCGAGAGAAGCTTCTCCTTAAGGACATCGTAGCTGGTCTCGCTCGTCTCGACGGCGAAGCCGAGCGTATGGCCTTCGCGAGCGAAGTCGAAGCCGAGGTTCGCTGTGCAGATGACTATGGTGTTCCTGAAGTCTATGACGCGCCCCTGTCCGTCCGTGAGCCTGCCGTCGTCGAGTATCTGCAGCAGCATGTTGCAAACGTCGGAGTTCGCCTTCTCGAATTCGTCGAAGAGTATGACGGAGTACGGGCGCCGCCTGACCTTCTCGGTGAGCTGTCCGCCCTCGTCGTACCCTACGTATCCAGGCGGCGCGCCGACGAGGCGCGACGACGAGTACTTCTCCTGGTACTCGCTCATGTCGAGCGTGATCAGCGCCTTGTCGTCGCCGTACACGCGCTCCGCCAACATCTTCGCGAGATGCGTCTTGCCGACTCCTGTCGGGCCGAGGAAGAGGAAGCTCCCTATCGGGCGCTTCGGGTCCGCGACAAACGCGCGGCTGCGCCGAAGGGCCCGCGCAATCGCCTTTATCGCGGGTTCCTGTCCGACCACGACCCGTCCGAGCTCCCGCTCCATGCCGAGGAGCTTTTCGGCAGTCGCGGCGTTCATCTTCTCGACCGGCACCCCGCTCATCGATGAGACGGTCTCCGCGACGTCTGTCTCCGAAACGTCGATGACAACCTCGGTGTGGGTCTCCTTCCACTTCTTCAGCTCCTCCGCGAACTCGGCGGAGGCCGTCCTTATGGCCTCGCGGTACTGCGCGGCGGAGTCGAAGTCGCCTCGCCCGACAGCTTCGTCCTTCTTCCCGCGCAGGACGTCGATGGCCTCCTGGCGAGACGTAAGCGACTTCGGCCTCGCGCTGGCCCCCATCCTCAGCCTGGCGCCCGTCTCGTCCATGGCGTCTATCGCCTTGTCCGGAAGCTGGCGCGACGGGAGGTAACGCGCAGTCAGCTCCACGGCCGCCTTCAGCGCGGCCTCGCCGAACTTCACGGAATGGTGCTCCTCGTACTTCGGGGCGATTCCTCGGAGAATCTCGACCGCTTCCGCGACTGTCGGCTCGTCCACCTGCACGCTCTGGAACCTGCGCTCCAGCGCCGCGTCCTTCTCAATGGACTTGTGGTACTCCTTAAGCGTGGTCGCGCCGACGCACTGCAGTTCGCCGCGCGCCAAGGCGGGCTTAAGGATGTTCGCTGCGTCCATCGCGCCCTCCGCGCCGCCAGCGCCGACCATGGTGTGTATCTCGTCGAGGAAGAGTATCACGTTCCCGCTCCTCTTCGTCTCGTCGATGATCTTCTTGAGCCTCTCCTCGAACTGTCCTCGGTACTGCGTGCCGGCGACGACCCTCGCCATGTCCAGCGCCACCACCCGCTTAGACAGCATCTTCTCCGGGACCTCGCCGCGGTGTATAGCCTGCGCCAGCCCCTCGACGACCGCAGTCTTGCCGACGCCGGCCTCGCCTATGAGGACGGCGTTGTTCTTCGTGCGACGCGAAAGTATCTGCACAACGCGCCTGAGCTCCTTGGTCCTGCCGACGACAGGGTCGAGCTTCCCGTGCCGCGCAAGGTCGGTAAGGTCGCGACCGAAGGTGTTCACTGTCGGCGTCTTGGCGTCCTTGCCGTTCTCGCCCTTCTTGGCGGAGTCGCCCGGCTCGTCGCCGTCCTCGCCGCCGTCTTCCGGCTTTCCGCCGGACTCGCCCTGCGCGCCCTGCCCCTGCGTGCCGGCGGCAAGGAACTTCTCGACCGTGACCCCGGCGTTGAACAGCAGCTGCGCCGCGGCGTTCTCGCCCTCGCGCAGCATCGCAGTCACGAGATGCACGGTGTCGACGGCGTTCCCCTTCCCGGCGGTCATCTCGGCGATCTCCAGGACCTTGCGAGTGCGGGAGGTCAGAGGAAGCGGCCCGCGCTGCAGGACGCCCTCGGAATTCCCGGAAATCATCGCCCGCATCGACTCGGCGAGCTCGGAGAGGCTGAGCCCCAGCCCCTCAAGCCGCCTGCACGCCTGGCACTTTGGTATCGCCAGGAGCGAAAGGAATATGTGCTCAGACCCCACATGGTCGTGGCCAAGCTGCCTCGCGCAGCTCTGCGACGCGTTCAGCGCGTCGACTGCATTCTTTGAAAACACCGCGCTCACAGAAACATCTCCTCCGCACGTTCGTTCAAAACCACGTCTTCGAAGCGCCTGTTCATCTCGTCGGCACGCTCCGCGTCGACCCTGTCCCTCTCCTGGACGTCCATCTTGTCCTCCTTCGAGGAGAGATCCGCAGCCAAGGCCAGCTTCTCGACCTGCTTAAGCCCGATTCCGTCCAGAAACCCATTGATCGCCGCGAGCCTGAGCGGGGACAGCAGGTCGAACAACTCTCCCGGGGACAGCAGCCGGCAGTTCTTGAGGATCGCAAGGGCGCGGCAGAGCGCGTCGCCGAAGACCCTCGGCATCTCATCGACCAGCCTGTCGCGCGCATTGCGCTCCTGTTCGACGAGATCCTTCACAACACGCTCGGCCTTGTCCGCGTCGCCCTCGGCGTGAAGAATCGAATACGCATGCCCGGCATCGCGTACGCCGTCCACCGTCCAGCCGGAAAGCTCCATGCCAATGGCATGCATAGCCCGGCGTACGGCGTCGATCTCGCCAAGGAGGAAAAGCCCCTCGAGGTGCAGCGCTCCGCGGAAACGGTAGTGCGTCGCGACTCCGTCGCAGCTTAACGGCTGCAGCTTGCGCTCCTTAGGCTTCCGTTCGTCCGCTGAACGCGCCGACTCCAGGTCGGACACTACGTCGTCCAGTGCGCTCATCACGGCGTCCACTATCGAGGCCTGTACTGCGCCCAGTCCGGACGGCTCTCCGCCCGGGCTGTCAAGCGCAGGCGTCGCGCCCTTGCGGGTACGCTGGCTCTTCTTCTGGCGTCTCAGCCTCTCGCCCTTTGCGCATTCGCGGCAAACGTACAGTTCGTCCTCCACCCCGTCCCTGACGGCCTGTATGGCGGTCTCCGCGTCTCTCTCATGGCATAATTCGCACTTCATATCCGTATTCTACGTAAATCTGCATTATGTCAAGTCGCGACGGCGGGCGGCATGGCTCCGAAGCCTCGCGCCCCAACCCAAGGCGCCGCCGCAGATTCAACCAAGCATTTCACGCCTTTCTTGACCAGTTTCCATGCCGGAATTATACCAAAAACGGCGGTTGATAATCAAGCAAGCCGCCCACCCCGCAGTTTACGCCTAATGCCTCGCTCTATGCCGAGGCCAAAGAGCCCTCGCCAGGGCCGGCCTGCACTGTTCCGGCACGAAGGTCGATGATGCGCTGGTTCGAGCTGCCGCGGAAGCGCAACGATATGTCCTTTAGCGACTCTATGAACGGCCCGTCCACGAGCACGTCCGTCATTCCTAGAATCTCGTCAGTCACCTCCGTACGCCATCTCTTGTGCGGTGAGTTGACTTCCACGCCAAGCGCGTCGCCAGAAGTCGGCAGCAGGTCGAGGTCGTATACGCAGCCCGTGTAGATCCAGAGGGTCTTAGTGCCGCCATATTGCTCACGGAAGCGCCTGAGGAAACCGATGAGCCCGTGCTGGTTGACGGGCTCCATCGGCTCCCCGCCGAGTATCGTAAGCCCCGATATGTACGCGGGGGCGAGCGCGGCAAGCAGCTCGTCTTCGACCTCTCGTGTGAACGGCTTTCCGTAGGCGAAGCTCCACGCTTCCTCGTTGAAGCAGCCCTTGCAATGGTGCGTGCAGCCAGAAACGAAGAGGGAGACCCGAACTCCCTCTCCGTTTGCTATGTCGCAGGTGCGTATGGACGCGTAGTTCACTCCGCAACGAATCGCCCAGGTCATGAGACGTGGAGGACGCGCTCCTTGATCTCCTGCGTGCGGCCCTGGTTCCAGAACTGGGATCCGATGTATCCGCACGTGCGGCGGGCGACGTTGAGCTTGGACTCGTCGGTGTTGCCGCACTTGGGGCACTTCCAGATGAGCTTGCCCGACTCGTCCTTAACGATCTCGATCTCCCCGTCGAAGCCGCAGACCTGGCAGTAGTCGGACTTCGTGTTGAGCTCGGCGTACATGATGTGGTCGTAGATGTACTGCATGATCGCCAGCACGGCCGGGATGTTGTTCTGCATGTTCGGGACCTCGACGTAGCTGATGGCCCCGCCAGGCGAGAGCTTCTGGAACTTCGCCTCGAGCTCCAGCTTCTTGAACGCGTCGATCGGCTCCGTCACGTGGACGTGGTAGGAGTTCGTGATGTAGTTCTTGTCGGTCACGCCCTTGATGACGCCGAAGCGCTTCTGGAGGCACTTGGCGAACTTGTAGGTCGTGGACTCGAGCGGCGTCCCGTAGAGGGAGTAGTCGATGTCCTCGGCGGCCTTCCACTTCGCGGTGTACTCGTTGAGCTTCTTCATGACCTCAAGACCGAACGCCTCGCCCTCGGGCTCGGTGAGCTTCTTGCCGGTCATGGAGAACACGCACTCCCAGAGGCCGGCGTAGCCGAGCGAAATCGTCGAATAGCCGCCGTAGAGGAGCTTGTCGATCTTCTCGCCCTTGTCGAGGCGAGCCAGCGCGCCGTACTGCCAGAGAATCGGCGCCGCGTCGGAGGGCGTTCCCTTCAGGCGCTCGTGGCGGCAGCGCAGCGCGCGGTGGCAAAGTTCGCAGCGCTCGCCGAACAGCTCCCAGAACTTGGCCATGTCGCCGTGGGCGGAGAGCGCGATGTCCACGAGGTTGACCGTCACGACGCCCTGGTTGAAGCGACCATAGTACTTGGGCTTGCCGGGCTCGTAGTTGCCGGCCCTGGCGACGTTGCCGAAGCCGTTTCCGGAGCGGTCGGGGGTCAGGAAGGAGCGGCAGCCCATGCAGGTGTAGGTGTCGCCGTGTCCGGGCTCCTCGCCCTTCGAGAGCTTGTACTCGCGCATCTTCTTCTCGCTGATGTAGTCAGGGACCATGCGCTTGGCGGTGCACTTCGCGGCGAGCTCGGTGAGGTACCAGTAGGGCGTCCCCTCGCGGACGTTCTGCTCCTCCAGCACGTAGATGAGCTTCGGGAAGGCCGGTGTCACGTACACGCCCTGCTCGTTCTTCACGCCGAGTATCCTCTCGTTGAGGACCTCCTCGATTATGAGCGCCAGGTCGCGGCGCTCGGCGTCGTTCCTCGCCTCGCCGAGGTACATGTAGACTGTCACGAACGGAGCCTGCCCGTTCGTGGTCATAAGCGTAACCACCTGGTACTGGATTGTCTGGACGCCCTTCTGGATCTCCTTCCTGACGCGTTTCTCGACGATCTTGTCGAAAGCCGCCGCGTCCATCTCGACGCCCGCGAGAGCGCACTCGTCGGCAAGCTCCTTCCTGATGGCCTGGCGCGAGACCTCGACAAACGGAGCCAGGTGCGTCAGCGAAATGGACTGGCCGCCGTACTGGTTGGACGCGACCTGGGCGATGATCTGCGTCGCGATGTTGCAGGCCGTGGAGAAGGACCTGGGCTTCTCGATCATCGTCCCGGAGATCACCGTGCCGTTCTGCAGCATGTCCTCGAGGTTCACGAGGTCGCAGTTGTGCATGTGCTGCGCGTAGTAGTCCATGTCGTGGAAGTGGATGACGCCCTCCTTGTGGGCCTGCACCACGTCCGCCGGCAGCAGAAGGCGCGCGGCGACGTCCTTGGACACCTCGCCGGCCATGTAGTCGCGCTGGACGGAGTTGATCGTCGGGTTCTTGTTGGAGTTCTCCTGCTTGACGTCCTCGTTGTTGCACTCGATGAGCGAAAGTATCTGCTTGTCCGTCGTGTTCGCCTGGCGGAGGAGCGACTGCTTGTATCGGTAGGTGATGTACTTCTTGGCAATCTCGTGCGCGCCCATCTCCATTATCTTGGTCTCGACGACGTCCTGGATTTCCTCGACCGTCATCGCGCGGTCGCGCCCGGCGCACACGCCTGCAACCTCGTCCGCTATCAAGTTGATGCGCCCCTCTGAGAGTGCATCCTTTATGTCTACGACCTGGCTCGCCTTGCGGATGGCGTTCCTGATCTTGGTGATGTCAAACGGCTTCTCTTCGCCGCTGCGCTTGATGATGTGCATCTGCTTTGTCTTCGACGTCTGCTCTGTTGCCTTGCTCATTTTTTGTTTTCTTTTGAAATTGTCCTTGTTTTGCCCGATTTGCCGCCTATTTTGACCCGCATCGCACAACAACTACATCCCCTTGCGTGAACAGGTGATATGATATACTAAATATTGTGTCCGCGCAAGGGGGAAAATATAAAAACATATCAACAGGTTGTGTACATTTCGTCAAAAATGCCACTACCTATTGTATACAACCCCCGAAAAACGGGCCTTAGCCTATGCTTATGGCCCCGTTTTTGGCAGAAACCTTGATTACCGCGCCCGGCAGGAACCTGCCTGCGATTATCTCCTTGGCGATGGGATTCTCAAGGTCGCGCTGTATGGCGCGCTTCACGGGACGCGCCCCGAAAGCCGGATCGTAGCCGTCCTTGGCCAGCACCTCAAGGGCCTTGTCGTCCACCTCAAGCGAGAGCTCCTGGTCCGCGAGCCTCTTGGCAAAGTCCTTGAGCTGCAGCTTCACGATCTCGCGTATCTGGGCCTCGTCGAGCGGGTCGAACTCGAGGATCTCGTCAAGCCTGTTCAGGAACTCGGGCCTGAATATGTTCGCGAGCTCGGACTTCGGCGCATTCGAGGTCATTATGACGACGGTGTTCTTGAACGACACGGTGCGCCCGTGGCTGTCGGTGAGCCTTCCGTCGTCCAGGACCTGCAGAAGCAGGTTGAACACGTCTGGATGCGCCTTCTCGATCTCGTCCAGCAGAACGACCGAGAACTGCTTGCGCCTGACGGCCTCCGTCAGCTGGCCGCCTTCCTCGAAGCCTACGTATCCGGGTGGAGCGCCGACGAGGCGCGATACGGCGAACTTCTCCATATACTCGGACATGTCGAGTCTCACCATCGCGTTCTCGTCGTCGAAGAGCTCCTGCGCCAGAGCCTTGGCAAGCTCGGTCTTGCCGACGCCCGTAGGCCCCAGGAAGAGGAACGCGCCGACCGGGCGGTTCCTGTTCTTTATGCCGGCCCTCGAGCGCAGCACGGCGTCCGCGACGGCGTCCACCGCCCTGTCCTGCCCGATTACGCGCTCGTGCAGTATCGCGCCGAGCCGCATGAGCTTCTCGCGCTCGCCCTCGACGAGCTTCGCGACGGGTATGCCGCTCCAGCGCGATACGACCTGCGCGATCTCGTCGGCAGTCACTTCCTCGCGGAGGAGGGCCTCGGAATCGTCTTTAGCCGAATTGTCTTCATGGGCCTTGAGCTTTTTTTCGAGCTCTGGGATGACTCCGTACTTGTACCGGGACGCGGTTGCGTTGTCACCTCTGTTAATGGCGATTTCGAACGAGTGTCTTGCATCGTCCAGCTCCTGTCTTACGCGGCGGACCTCTTCGAGCGCCGCTTTCTCCTTTTTCCATTGTGCGTTCATCCTGTCGGCCTTCGCCTTCAGGTCCTTCAATTCCCCCTGCAGCTCCTCAAGGCGCTTCTTAGAGGCTTCGTCCTTCTCCTTCTTGAGGGCGATCTCCTCGATTTCAAGACGCCTGACGTGCCGCGATATCTCGTCGAGCTCCTGCGGACACGAGTCCATCTCGGTGCGGATCCTCGCGCATGCCTCGTCCAGAAGGTCGATCGCCTTGTCCGGCAGGAACCTGTCCTGGATGTAGCGCGACGACAGCACGACCGCGTTCACAAGCGCCTCGTCGCGGATGTGCACGTTGTGGTACTTCTCGAAGCGGTCCTTGATCCCTCGCAGTATCGATATAGCGTCCTCCTCCGACGGAGGGTTGACCATTACCGGCTGGAACCGCCTCTCGAGCGCGGCGTCCTTCTCCATGTACTTGCGGTACTCATCGAGGGTGGTAGCGCCGACGCAGTGCAGCTCGCCCCTCGCAAGCATGGGCTTAAGCATGTTGCCCGCGTCGGACGATCCCTCTGTCTTGCCCGCGCCTACGATGGTGTGGATTTCGTCGATGAAGAGGATGATCTTGCCCTCGGACTCCTTGACCTTCTTGAGGACGGCCTTCAGCCGCTCCTCGAACTGCCCGCGGTACATGGCGCCCGCCATAAGCGCGGTCATGTCGAGCGAGAAGACAACGCGGTCCTTGAGGCCCTCGGGCACGTCGCCGCGGTTGATCCGCTGCGCGAGGCCTTCGACTATGGCGGTCTTTCCGACGCCAGGCTCGCCTATCAGCACCGGGTTGTTCTTGGTCTTGCGCGAAAGTATCCTTATGACATCGCGAATCTCCGTGTCCCTTCCGATCACGGGGTCAAGCTTCCCGGCCCGAGCCAATGCGGTCAGGTCAGTGCCGTACTTCTCCAGGCACTTCTCTTCGTCTTCTGGCGGTTCGTAGCTTGCATTCATGGTTTACTTCTCCTTTTGGATCCTTTTCGAATCCGCAACTACATAAGCAAACCTCGTGCCACGTCCGTTCAACGGCAGGACCGGGACATTCCGTCCCGAGCTGCGTCATTTTGCATCAAAGAACCTTCATGCGCGGCAGATCCTGTATGTCCACCATGCCTACAACCTTTCCGGCCGCGTCGCAAACCGGCAAGTCGTCGATTTTCTTCATTTCGAAAAGCTTAAGGAGTTCAGACGCGTAGGCGTCATCGCGGACGAACATCGGGGACTTGGTCATATGCTCGGAGATTTTGTCGTCCAGCATGGATTTGTCGCCGCAGATGCTCATTGCCCGGCGGAAGTCCCCGTCCGTGAATATGCCCACGAGCCGCCCGTCCTCCGTTGCCACGACGGCGCTGCCACCCTGCGCCTTGGTCATAGCCAGAAGCGCCTCCATGACGGTCGCCGACGGAGCGACGACGGCGAGCCTCGCGCCCGTGCGCATTATGTCCGAGACCTTCAGGACCAGGGCCCGCCCGATCGCGCCAGCAGGATGGTTCAGCGCGTAGGACGATATGTCGAACTTCATCGCGTCGATCATCACCATCGCCAGTGCGTCGCCCATCGCCATCGTGGACGTGGTGGAGTTGGTCGGCGCCATGCCGAAGGGGCAAGCCTCCCTTCCGCATGGTATCTCGATGTGGACGTCGGACATCTGGGCCAGGGTGGACTGCGGCTTGCCGGTCATGGATATGACCTTGAGCCCGTGGCGCCTGATGGCGGGGATGAGGCGCAGTATCTCGTCCGACTCGCCGGAGAAGCTCAAGGCTATCAGCACATCGCGCGCAGCGACCATCCCGAGGTCGCCGTGCATGGCCTGGACGGGGTTCAGCACAATGGAACGCGTCCCGGTGGACGCGAATATGGCGCTCATCTTCTCCGCGATGGCGAGGTTCTTCCCAACGCCCGACACAATGACTATCCCGTCGGCCGCGATGCATCCGCGGATCATCTCCATCGCCTTGACGAAGCTCCCGCTGAGCGAGTCGCGCGTGCGCTTCATCCCCTCGATCTCGAGGTCGAATACCTCCCTGGCCCTCGCCAGCATCTGCTCGCCTGTCATGCCTCCTCCTTTTGTCGAAAAAGTCAATCCAACCCGTCAAGCGCAACTCTGACTGGCGCGCAACCAGTCTTTTTGACGGAGGCGGTTCCGTATCCGACACTCCCCACCACCACGCCAGTTACGTTGACAGTCGTGGCCTTCAGGCGCCCGCCGTTGTTCGCATACGCCTTGAATGAGCCGGAGAAAGACCCGTCCTTGGCCTTGTACGAAAGCTTGAGTGCCGCAGGATTGTCCAGCGTCTTGTCCGGATCGACCTCGGTTGTGCCTCGTTTGTATACGACCTTGCCGGCCTTCGGCAGGATCCATTTCGCGCCTGACTGGGTGACGGCGACGCCGTTCGGCAGCACGTCGGGCAAGACCGACCCTGGAAGCTTGCCCCAAAGATGAGCCCCCTTGTCGACGAGAAACGCCGAGCCAGCCCTGAGCGGCTCAGGGGCGCCGGCCACGGCATCTGGAATCCCCGACACTTCCACCTTGCCGGAAGCATCCTCCCTGAGCGCAACGGCAAAGGCGCGCTTCTTTGCGTTCACGACGGGAATCGTCCAGCCGTCGCCCAGCACAAACTGAGCCGTGGCGCTCACCTTGGTTCCGTCGGAGAAAATCGCCGACACCTTGACCTTGCCCTTTTGGGAGACCCCAGCCGCAAGGCCGCTCCAGCCGTCGCCGTCCCTCCATGCGGCGTTCACCGCGCCAAGATACGGCGCAAGCTCTTCGTTGGCCTCCTTGACCTCGGATTTGTCCTTGGACAAAAAGCGGTTCCTTGCGCCCACCACGGCATACGCCGACCCCAAGCTGCCGGAAAGTGCCTTCTCGCCTAGGAAGATGTCCATGTCAGGCCTCCCGCGGCATGTAAGTTTTGCCTTTCCGTCAGCGCCCATCTCCCCCTTGTATGCAAGCTTCTTCGTCGTCTCCATCATTACCACGGTCGCCGTCAACTTACTGACATGGGTCTTGGCATTCGCCTTGCCGACCTTCACAAGCACAGTTCCCGCGACGCCTCCGCCTCTTTCAAGCCAGCCGTCGAAGACCGCTGCCGCATTGGCGGCGAACGGCGTCTCGCCGCCGGGCGCAGGGTCGGGCTCCGGATCCGGATCGGGATCCGCGGAGGCCGAGAGAACCAGGTCCTCCTTCCAGCGATTGGCGACGACTCCAGTTTTGTCGAGGTCTATGAGATACCTCCAGCTCCCGCCGGAGTCCCACTCGCCTACAACGTTCTCGCCTTCCTTGTCGATGACGACCTTGCGCTTCGCCCGTCCAAGCGAAGAGTCTTCGGCGGAAAGCACGAAAGTGCCTTTGCCAGTGAAGCGCACTGCGAATATCCCGCGCTCGTCGGACACGACGGAGTCTACAGCCTGACCTTTCGCCGTAGCCAGGTTCACAGTGACATCGCCCACAGGATGGCCGCTTTCGTCCAAGACACGCCCGGAGATGACGTCGCCGCCGAGCGTTGGATGGATGTTGTACAAGACATCGTCTATCACCGAGAACAGGAAGCCCGGAACCATGTCGTCTGAAATCAAGTCGTACCAAACGTCGTAGGCGCCCTGCCAGCCGAAGTTCAGGTGGCAGTAGACGCCGCTGCCCCCGTTGAAGCCGTACCCGTCCACCACGGCCTGGTGGCCGAGCGCCGAGGAGCTGAGTATGCCTATCGAAACGGGCATACGAGCGTCAAGGCTCCCCAATATCGCATTGCGAAAGGACTCCACCGACATGATGTTCTTCCCGGAGAGGGCGGGCGAAGGATGGAATGTGCGAACCATGGCGTAGCCGAATCTCTCCCGGAGCGTTTCGGCGGCGGCGACGCCGAAGGTGCCGGAAGCCTGAGCCCAGTACATGTGTGACGCGACGCCGAGATCATAGGCGAGACGCCCAAGCTCGTGCAGCTGCGCGTCGCGACCATCTTCCGCCAGTTCATCCGCCGAAAGCGGCATGTTGTCCCAGTCGTATACGCCCCCCATCATGCTGTAGGTGCCGCCGACACCATCAACCCAGCAGCGGCAGGAGGCCGGACGCACGTTCGACGTTGGGAATTTCCAGTACCGCATGATCTGGGAGATCGACGAGATGACGCATCCGCTTGGATAGTTTTTGGGGGTATAAAGGTCGAACGCATGATACGAGCCGAGGCAGTCCTGAGACCACTTGGAAAAAGTCATCTGGCCCACTCGCACATCAATCACGGAGTCCAGCCCCTCGCCGGCCGAGTTCGCCGACCTCGGCTTCGCCTCGTCACGGGAAAGCTCAGCCCACTTGCGCTCGGCCTCCGCGCTGCCGATGCGCAACGGCAGATCTGCGCACAGGAGGTCGTATAGCGGGCTGCCCTCGCTTGCATCAAACGCCCCGTCTCCCGAAAAGGCGACAATCGGAGTCTGCGAGGTGTCGCCCGACGTCACGACGAAGCCGCCGCCCGACGTCTCTACCACGTGGAAGAGCGCGGAGCCGCTGCCATTGCCGAAAGTACGTACGGCGGCGACACTGGCGCACCTGGCGCCGCCGCCTGCGTTTGCCACCGCGTTTTGCGGGCTGCGGCCAAGCCAGGACAACGCGGCTGACGCGGCCTGGTCTGGCGACACCTCTGCTGCAACTGCGCTGAGCCATGAAGCCGCCAGCGCAATAACGACAATTGCCTTTTGACTATTCATCCAATCACACTCCTTTTGCCTGTTTCCTCAACGCGCTCCCCGCATAAGCACCACAGCGTATGCAGTACGGAGCAAAATCCAGATGTCCATCCATGGCGACCAGTTCAGGACATAGTAGGTGTCGAGCGCGACTCGCCGCGTATAGCCGACGTCGCTGCGCCCCGAAACCTGCCACAGCCCCGTTATCCCGGGCCTTACGGACGAGAACAGCTTGTATGCGTCGCCATAGTGGCGCACCTCGTCCTCGACGATGGGGCGCGGTCCAATGAACGCCATCTCTCCTGAGAACACGTTGAAGAGCTGCGGAATCTCGTCCAGGGACGTCATGCGCAGGAACTTTCCGAAAGCCGTGACGCGAGGGTCGTTCCTGAGCTTTCTGTTCGACTCCCACTCCGCGGCCGCACGCCGGTCCGACGCCAGCAGCCGCGCCAGCCTTTCGTCGGCGTCCTCGTACATGGAGCGGAACTTCCAGATGCGCATCGGACGCCCTTCCTTGCCAAGCCTGTGGTGCCTGTAGAGCACTGGTCCGCGGCTGGTAAGCTTTATCAATAGCGGCAGCAGCGCGAACGCGGGCAGGAGGACTACAAACACCACAGCCGCCAGGAACATGTCCAGGACCCTCTTCTGGAAGCGCTTGACCCGCATCCGCCCCTGGTTGATCATCTCCAGCCCGCCAATACCATCGAAGCTGACGGCGCGCGCGCCGAATATCGGGAATGCGTCCGCTGTAGGCAGGAACTCTATGTACGTAAACCACTTGGTGAACTCACCCATCTGCTGGCGGAAAAGGCGCTCGTCCTGGCTTGCAAGGAGTATCTTGATGTCGCGCTTCCGCGCCTCGGGAACTATGTCGCGCAGCGTGCCGAGGTACGGGATGCCCAGTTCGGCAAGCTCGCGGTCATGCCAGCGGCGGCGGCGCTTCTTGCGCCCGAGTCGGTCAGCGCCCTCGAAGTACCCCGCTATCCGGATTCCAGAATACGGATCGCCATCCAGAACCGCCGCGAGACGCGCCGCCACCTCGCCGCCGCCCGCCAGCAAGACCGGAATCTGTCCAATTCCCGCCTTGAACATTAGCCACCGCACCCAATTGCGGAAGGACTGCCCGGCCACGGCCGTCAAGATGCCGGACATGACTATCACGACACGCGAGAAGCCCTGAGCCGTCTGAAATGCCAGCACCAGATACGCAAGCACTCCGACGTGCGTAAGCACCGACGAGCCGAAAAGCCGCCGCATCTCCTCCACCGGCGGCAGCGGCGCGGCGGGATACATCCAGCTTCCGTGGTAGAGCCCGAAGAGCGCGTTGAAGGCGACGAACACGAGCGCAACCGGCCAGAACACGGCATAGTCGGAGGGCACATACCCGCCGATGGACGAATCAATCCCCATCGAGTCCAGGCAGCGGCCAAGCGCCCAATATCCGCAGACTACCACCGCCCAGCATGCGCATATGCAAGCTGCGTCGGCTATAGCAAGCACGATTACGCGAATTCTGCCCTGCGTGAACATTGCCCAACCAATACTCCGAACCCCACTAAGGCATTTCGCCCCCTTCACCAGGTTGTCCCGCTCCGGCAGAACTATCTCCCGGAATGTCCGAAGGATCCTCCTCCGTCTCCTCAACAGGAAAATCAGGGTCTAAGACCATGTCTCCGTCCTCGAACTCGTCGCCTTCGTGCTCATCGCCCTCTTCGCCATCGAACGTCCGGTCGGGCGATCCAACCTCGTCGCCGCCGCCATGGTACGAACCATGAAATCCCGAAGAAGCCCGCTCCTCGGGCGGTTCATAACCATCCGGGTTGGACAGGTACAGCTCCGCCTCGTCTATGCTGATCCACTCGTTGCCCGTTATGTCCTCGTATGCTTCCTTTGCCTGCTCGACGTTCTGGTTGAGGCCACCATCCATTATGTCCACAAGGGCCTGGACGACGGATATGCGCAGTTCTGACGCCTTCGCCTCGTCATCCTCTCCGTCGATGAGTTCAAGCGCGGCACCGGTAAGGTGCCCGCATATGGTCTCAAGATGGTCCTTCCCGTCGAGAGTGGCCATGGCGGCGGCAGATATCGCAAAGCGGCGACTAGCGTCGTCCACCTCGGAAAGTGCCTGCTCCCACGCATACTCTGCGGCCTCTGCAACTTCTTCGTCTGGGTCCGCCATCGCGCCAGTGAGCTCCGGCAGGGCATCCAGGCCGAACCATTCAAGGGCCTCTACAGCATGAAGCCGGACCTCGGGATTCGTTGACTTGAGAGCATCGTCCGCCGCGGCAACAGTCGCATCGAAGTCGTCTCTGTCAAGCGCGTCCATCACCGCTTCCGCCAACTTGCGGTCGCGACCGCCGAGGTTTGCGAACATGTCGGCGGGACGGCGGAGCGGGCGTCTCTTGCGGGCCTTGGGCTCCTGCGCCATGCCGTCCATGGCCTTCCGCACAGCTTCCGCAGGGGACTGCCGTTCGGCAGATTGCTGCCTGGAGCGCACGAGGCGACCCTTGGACTCCGATGCATTCTCCCCGTCTCCCGCCGGGCCCGAGCCAGCGGCGACAAAGGCGAAATACGCTCCTGCAAGCGCAGTCAACCCGATTACCGCCCAAACTACGACTTTCTTCATGGCCATCTGTTCCCTTCGCCATAATTATACCATATAAAACGCGGCTGTGTCCATAGACGGACAAAGCCGCGCATACAATCCCGCTATGCCGCATGCCGCGGAATCAGTCTTCGCAGGCCGCGCAAGACGCAAGCTTCACAGCCCAGCTGCCTACACCCGAGACGAAAACCGTGCCATAGCCGGTTCCGCCAGAGAACATTCCGTAAACCACGCCTCTCTTGCGCCTGTAGCTGCCGTCTCCCTTGTCGGAAAGGAAGTGCATTGACCCGGAGAACAGGCCGGTCTTAGGCGCAAGGCGGGCATTGAAGTCCGTCGCTGCCGTCCCTTTCAGCCTGTTCTTGGCGAACGTGATTGAGTCAGCCTGGGGGTCAAGCACGAGCGCGTTGCCGTTCATCGACTTGGGAGGATCCACAAACAGCAGCTCCATCTCGTCGGAGATGACGCCGGTTCCGGGAAGCGCCGAGCATATCGGAGCCCACTTGACGGAGAACGTCTCGGCCTTTGTGCGGGACCAGCGCGTCGCCTCGGTGACGTTGAACATCTGGCCGTCCTTGAACCAGAGACAGCAGCCGAAGCCGCCCGTTTTGCCCGGGTATGGGTTGACTACGACAGGCAGGCAAAACACGCCGTTGTCGCCGACGATCATCTGGGCAGTGGCCCGGACCTTCGTTCCGTCGCCCAGGAGCCCGCTGACCTTGGTCACGCCCCTTGAGCCAACGTCAAAGACCATCGCGCCATAGCCGCCAGCAAACGCGTAGTCGGACTCCTCTGGCCGCATCGCGAAAGTCCAAGACCCTTTCTCAAGCATAGCCGCGCGGGCCTTCAACTTTGGCTCGCCGCTGCCAGCCGAGAACGCGTCGCGCGCGCCCTTGACAACGTATTCCGCATTTCTGTCGTAGAAAGTCCCGGACAGCCCCGTCACGCCCAGCTTCAGCACGGCCGAGAACTCGCCCTTCGCGAACTCAACGGCCTCGCATCCGCCTGCGACCTTCGCCATAAGGCGGATCTTCTTGCCGTTGAGGACTAGGTCGGCCTTGACGGTGACCTCGCCTTTGCGGTTAGCCTTGCCGGCCTGCACCGATATCGTGCCGACCGCGCCGCCGGCGCCGCAAAGCCATCCGTTGTACTTGACGGCGCGCTCGCCGTCTATCCCGCACTCGTCGGCGTCGGGATCCGAGCAAAGCCCGCACTGCTCTTCCAGCGCCGACTCTATGATGGAGTCAACATGCTCGAAAACATACGACTGCGCCTCTTCGGCCGGCAGCCTGTATATCGCCTGGGCATTGAAGCGGCCTGCCTCGGTTCCGTCCGGCAGGAACACGATCAACGACGGATAGGCGACCTTGTGGAGATTGAACGTCCCGCCGTTGTCCCATGCTATTATGTTGGATTCAGCCGTATCCAGCGCGAGCGCATCCTGCTTTTCGTAAAACTTGTGGATCGTCTTGAACCCCTCTTCCGCGCTGATTCCGTTCTCTGAGAGGTAGTCGTCGTCGTACAGCCAGCACTGAAAGCCCCAGCCGTCTCCCTTCTCGGGGTACTTGCTCTTCCAGAGCTGCTCGTCGTCGACGTGGAACCTGTACGGATAGTCAAGCATCGAAAGATAGCAACCCTTACCCTCAACGTAGTTCTTCCATGCTTCGGAGCGAAGCACACTTTCCTCAAAGCGCTGGCAGTACGGGCACCACCAGGAACCCGTCACCATCATGATATGCACCTTGCCGGTGGACTTGGCCGCAGCCGCAGCCGCCTCGTAGTCCAGCGTCCACTGGCCCACTGCGGCCCCGCGCAACTGGGGGCGCAGGGCTTCCGACGGCTTGCACACCTTGTATTCATAGCCGAAAGCCGTTCCGGCCAGACCAACCACCGCGGCGAATCCAGCGATTCGCCTGATACTGCTCAAACTGATGTTCATTTCAGCTCCTCGTCAGTCAAGATCCTTAAGGTATTTTGACACGTAGCTCGGGAACGAATATATCGTCAAAATACCAGAGACGTTGGGATCGATCTTGCTAAGCTTCTTAGCCGAAGACGAAAGGTACTTCAGCTTCCAGGTGCCGGAGACCGCCGTCAGCTCGGACGCCTCCTCGCACGCGCAGAGCGACCAGCCAGGGGCGTAGGCGACGACCGCGTCCTCGCCCTCCTTGTATTTGCACCATGAGCATTCTGCGGGCGTACCGGTGGAAACTGTCGCCACGGGCTCGAGCATCCAGCCCGCAACATTCCCGCTCATGTTGTTCAGGATGACGGACTCCAGTGTGCAGTTGGCTTTCGATACGTCGTCCTTTACCGAACCGAAGCCGCCGCCGGTGAGGAACAGCTCGTCGCCGACGTCGCCGACGGTCCATGCGCCCTCGGCCTTCTTGAGCTTCTTGTCAATCCTGTGGAGCAGCTTCCAGGAGAAGTCGGATTCAATGACCTCTTTTGTGGTCTCGTTCCACAAAATGTACCCGTACACGTCCTTCGTGCCGGTCGCCTTAATCGGGGCGGCTATAGTCTCGCAGTCACAGCCCCAGAAAAGGCCCTTGATCTTCACCGTAGACTGTTTGCGGTAGAGGTCGACTTCGGAGGTAGGCGTGTCGCAGACCACAGAGACGATCTTGCCCTTGGCCGTGACCGTCGACTTGAGGGTCATTGACATTTCGTAAACCTGGGCGTCCGCCAACGCACCAAACGCCGCCATGGCAGCAACACCCAAAACCATGCATTTCTTCATGTTCGATTCTCCTGTTCTATTGATTTTCTTGTTGTTTTCCCAGATAGACTCTTCCGCGTCGGCTGCACCGAAGTCGGCCGACCCACCGCCGTCAGTCCAGCGTGGCCGACGTGTATATGCCCTTCTTCTTTATCGACACCGACAGGCTTTCGGACCCAAGATACCCAGACACCTTGGCCGTGTATGACTTCAGCTTCTTCTCGCTCTTCGCCACATAGACCTTGAAGGATCCGCTGACTTTGCCGGTCTTCTTGTTGATGCTAATCTTGAGCCCGGCCGGATTGTCGTCGGAAGTCGACACGAAGTCGCCTTCCTTCTTGCTATACTTGACCTTGCCTGCCTTGGGCGTCTTGAACTTCTTGCCCGTCCACTCGACCTCCACGCCGTCCGGAAGATATTCCCCCATAACCTCGTACCCGTCTATCGAGTCCTCCATGTCCTCTAGGGCGAAGATAAGGCTGTCCTCTGGCTCCAGCACAATGTCGCCAAATGTCAGAGTCTTCAGCTTTGACTTCGAAAAGCCGACGAACGGAATGGCCGCGGCGAGAAGCAGCGTCAAAATTTGCTTTGTTTTCATGGTCGTCCTTTCTGTTTGTCTTTATGTCCCTATTAGGGGTTTGTGAGAAATTATACCAAAAAACGTTTCAGAATGGGTATTAAAATTTTATCCTGCGGAAATCGCCCGTGCGGCGCGGACGTCGCAGCCGCCCGCAAGGGGCCTCGTTACCCCATGTGGAAGTAGTGGTTCTGCCGCTCCAGGCGCCTGCGGAGCTCGGCGTACGGCACCGACCCGACATCGCCGTGGGTCGCGTCGAGCGAGAGGGACGCGGCAGTTCCGGCAACCTGTCCCGACACAAGGCAGTTCGGCTGCATGCGGATCGTCTTCACATAGTCCTCCTCGACCGATATGCAAAGCCCGCAGGCAAGGACATTCGAGAAGTCAACCGGCACGAGCGCGCCGTAGGGAACAGCGCCCAGACCGTCAAAACTGCCGTGGACCGACCCGCAGAAGCCGTTGTCCATGCTCGCGGCATGCTCGCCCCACTCGCGGACGAACGGCATGACAGGGTCGTCCGGCATAGCCGCCGTCGTCACCAGCCGGCGGTCAACCGTAGCGCGGCCCACAATGTGGCGGCCCGAGCGCGAACCGACCTGGTGGATCGCCGTCTCGATGAAGGCGTCGTCAAACCCCTTTAGCTCGCGCTTGTAGCATTCGAGAAGCTCGAAATTGCGGCGCCGCATCTCCGCGTCCATTCTCGTCATGTCGCGCGAGTCGCAGCTGTTGCCGTTGACGTAGCCGCTTGCAAGCCCGATCGCCAGCGACGTCCAGATGTTCTTTGGCAGGCGCTCGCGGTGTTCGTGGTAGAGCTTGTGGTATGTGCGACAGTTTTCCCTGTACACCTCTGGCGAGGCGTGCGGCCCCGGGGAAAGCGTCGCCCAGATTGACTTGTGCATCGTCTTGTCGGGCGGCGCGAGGCGCGTGCGCCCGCCGGCGCGGTGGACGAGGTGCGCCGCGCCTGTCGCGTCGATGAAGACCTTGGCGCGGATCGCGCGCGGCCCTTCGAGGCAATCTACGATGGCGGCGGTGATGCGGTCGCCGTCGCGTACGGCACCCGTCAGGTGCGCGTAGAAGAGCTTCTCGACACCCGCCTCGTCAAGGAAGTCGTGGTAGGCGACACGCATGTCCTCGACGCGAGTGCGCACGCGGTCGAGGATCGGCAGGTCGCCGACTGGACGGCTGTAGTCGGGCTGATAGCGCTCGTCGTGCGTCAGGAACCACGCCGCGCCGCGCTTCGCAAGACGCCTCACGAACTCGTCCGCGATGCCGCGCAGGTACTGTACGCCCTTGTATGGATCGAAGAAGAACGTCGGCGTGTTGCAGTTCGTGCCGACGCCGCCCGGGTAGCCGTAGTGCTCCACGAGAATCGTCCGCTTGCCCGCGCGCGCCGCGGCAATCGCCGCGCCGACTCCGCCCGGGCCAGCGCCGACGACGCATACGTCGTAGTCGCCAAGAACCGGAATGTCCTGCGAAACACGAACCGCGCCCGCAGGCGCGACATCGCCATGGCAGGCACCCGCTGCGACGGCTGCGCCGCCAACGGCGAGTCCCTTGAGAAAATCACGTCGTTTCATGTCGGGAATTATACCACAATACATCCGCCACGCGCAACCAGCGCCAAAGGCTTTACGTCGCAATCGTCCGATGTGTGCACCCTGATTCATCAGGCAACGCACAGCAACATCGGCTTTACGGACCGAGGAATGATTCAGGGGAAAAGCGTCTTGAGTATGGCGTTGGCTATTGCCGCCATGCCGCAGTCGCCAGGATGGTTCGCTACGCCCGGGTGGGCAAAGAGCCCTATCGCCTTCATACTGGGATCGCCCGCGAAGTTCGCCTTGACGAAAGGCATGGAATGCTGTTTGGCCGCCTTCTCCATGCAGATGTCTTTCGCTTCGTTGGGCCAAAATACGCCGCGGACGACTGCGCGGGGTTTTTCGCCTGACGCCGTGAACCTGTCCAGAAGCTTGCCGAACGCGGCCTGAAACGCGAGGCGCTCCTCCTCGGTCTTCAAGTCCTTCACGTTCTCGCCAAGGGCGATGATGAGGTAGTCCGGCTTTACGGCGACGAGATTGTCTATGGCCGAGAAGTCGTAGGCCTGGAAAGAACGCTCGAACTCTGCAAGGTTCTTGACGTGGAGCTGCGGCTTTCGCCCCGTCTCGCGCGCTATTCCAGCCGCCACGAGATGGACGTAGTCCTTCTCCAGCGAACTTGCGGCCATTCCCCATCTGTTCGTCCACCCGATTTGCGGCGCCACACCGTGAAGCGTTATGGAGTTCCCGATGAAGACAACCTTTATGTCGCCGTCTGCCGTCGCGTCACCATAGGACGCGGCGTTCATTTCCGTCGACTGGTTCTTCTCGGCATCAGATGTCGCGACCTTCGCCTCGCGCGCATCGCAGCGTCCCTCCACCGCGACCTCTTCGCCGTTGAGCCGGATGCGCTCGAAGCTGACGCGCTCGACGCGGTGGTTCTCGTCAAAGTCCTTGATGCGGCAGGGCGGCATGGTCGGCGCGAAGATGTCGATGTCGCGGAAGACGACGTCGCTCACACGCCCGCGGTTCTCGGCGCCAGGCTTGGAGTACTCATCGATGAACCAGATGACGACCGCGGCAAAGACCTGCGGAGTGCGGCGGTTCTTGGGATCGAAGTCCTTCGCCGAGGCGGAATAGACGGTCCAGGTCGCGTCGGCGTCGTATTCAATGCGGATGTTCTCGTAGACGATGTCGTGGACATAGGCCTGATCGCAGTTCTGCACATCTAAGGGTGCCTCGTGCAGCGCAATCACGTCGCAGTCGCGGAAGACCACGTTCCGGATCTCCCGCGCCCGCGTCTCCGCGCCGATCTCGAGGGCGCGGCCCCAGTCGTCCCAGATCGTGCAGCGCTCGACGACGACGTCCTCGAACACGTCGTGCATGACGCCGTTGTGCAGCATCTCCGACTCGGGCAGGACGTAGTCGAACCCCTTCACGCAGATCGAGTCGTCGAAGGTGCGGAGGAACGAGTCGCGGATGCGCACCTTGCGGCAGTTGTGCATGTCGATGCCGTCCGAGTTGTAGCGCCAGTTGCCGACGATCTTGACGTTGTCGACGAGCAGGTTGTCGCAGCAGATTGGGCGGATGGTGTAGAGCGGGGAATCGCGGATCGTAATGCCCTCGATTCGCACGTCGTCGCAAAACTCGAAGCGAACCGCATCAAAGCGCTTCACGTTGGTAATCGCCCAGCCCTTCCGGCGCTGTTCCTCAGCAAGCGCTGGGTCTATGGCGCGCGGCACGGCGAGGACGCGGCTTGAATCGAGGATGCCCTTTCCGCAGATGCGTATCCCCGGCGCGTCTTTCGCGAACACTCGCCCATAGACGACCGCACCCTCGTCGATGAAAAGCGTCTCGCCCGTCTTGAGCGTGATGAGCCCCGCGTCGTGCTCTCCGGGCCCGAAGTAGCGCACATTCGCCGCGGAGCGGTCTATGTCCGACCAGTCGTGCGGCGGATCGGCGAAGAGCATAAGGTTTCGGTGGCGACCGTCGAACTCGACTGAATACGCGCCCGCCTTCGGGATGGTGAAGCGCACCGAGTCGCCCTCGCGCCGCACAGCGACCTTTGCGGAGACCGGTCGCACCACGACGTTCGTGAAAGCGCGGCGCGGAGTCACGCAGACTTCAGCCGAACCGTTGAAGTCGAACCGCGCGAAAGAGCAGATTTCCGTCTGGTCCAGCTCGCGCTGGTGGCCTGGCCAACGGATGTTGACCGGCATCGCCGAGCAGCGCGCCGCCTCGACGCGCAGCGCCGCGTCTCCAACCTTGACTTCCGGCAGCGACTCAGCCGCCGCCGCGAATGCGGCAACACACACGGCCGCGCACGCAAACACTTTTTTCATAGAAATCGATCTATTCATTTCCTCAGCGGACGAAAATTACGAAGCCAGCCGGCATGAGATCATAGGCGACGATCACGATGCCGGAGCCGCCACGCCCCCCCGGTTGGATATTTGAAGTAGGTAATGCATATCCAGACCCTCCACCACCTGCGCCGCGTCCGTCCAAACCATCACCGCCAGCCCCGCCATTGTGATCGGTGCCGTCGCCGCCGCCATCCGTGCCGGGACTGCCGGGACACGCTCCGCCGTCACCGCCACCACCGCCGCCACCACCGCCGTAGCGAACGGTTTCGCCCGTGATGTCACATGCCAATCCTTCGCCGCCAACAGCCGAGGCAGGCTTCTGGACACCAGATGACTGAGTGCCGCCATCACCACCCGGGCCGCCTGCGCCGCCGCCGCCTGAAGACGAGCGGCTTCCGCTCGAGCCGCCGGCGTAACCCTGGCCTTCGATTCCTGCGGCAATGCCGCCTGCGCCACATGAGCCGCCGCCGGACCCTCCCATCTTTCCAAGCTTTTTCGCCCAGGATGCACCGGCTCCGCCGCCGAAGGCGACAATTTCGCCGAACGAACTGTCCCCGCCGTTGGTTCCGTTCGGGGTGCTGAGGTCATCTACGTAATTGGCTGGAATGCCGCCGGCACCGACAGACACATCATACGCTCCAATCGCGAGGGCCACGCCCTTTTTCCAGACGACGCCACCACCGCCGCCACCACCGCCAACGCTGGTGCCACCCGCGCCGCCGCCGCCAACGACAAGGATATCGACGAATCCGCTCTGGGTCACTATGAACGTTCCGCTTTGGGTGAAGACATGGATGCGGCGGTGCTTCTTTTCAAACACCTCGTCGCCGCCGGTCGCACAGACAGCACGGGCATACGGAATGAATGTTCCAACATCCAAGGCAGTAGAGGCGTCACGGTCATTCGTGGCGGTGGCCGTGATGTCGTAGGCGACATTTGCCCGCAGTCCATTGAGCACGCAAGACGAAACGCCAATGTCCATAATGGGAAATGTTCCCGACACAACCGCGCCGCCGTTCGTCGGCGTCGCGGTAATGA
>Ga0310786_10003276_pt1 | contig 23702 bp, 18 predicted proteins | sample AusTroGonzalo_MG_FD_203881 | JGI IMG/M metagenome (GOLD analysis project Ga0310786, IMG submission 203881) | Bovine rumen microbial communities from tropical cattle in Woodstock, Queensland, Australia - Gonzalo_03 (v2) (version 2) | ecosystem: Host-associated > Mammals > Digestive system >...
AAGGCCTCGCCGATGGCCTCAAGCGTATTCCTGGCGTTTTCCTGCGAATCGGTCTTGCCCCAGGAAAGCCCCTTGGTGGACAGGCGGATGTCCAGAGCCAGCTCACCCATGAAGTTGCCGAAAACCTGGGGGGAGTTGCCCTCGACGCGAAGCAGCGTGAAGAATTTCCGGCCTTTTCTGCGCTCGTGACCGGTTTGGGCGATCAGCTCGGACAAGCCCTGCTCCTTGATGCCTGAACAGAACCAGACGGGCCTTACGGGATCAAGGCGAAACCGCTGCAGGTTTCTGGCAAGGGCAAAGATGGCGGCCGTATTGGCGGCTTCCTTTGAATCCAGCGTGCTGAATATGAGCAGGGGATCCATCGGTTCTTTTGAAAATCCGTGGCGAATGCAGACGGCCTTTCTCAGCACCGGATCGCTTTTGCGGAAGTTGTCCGTGCTCACGATGTTTTCAGGCTCAAAGCCGAGCTGCACGAGACTGCCCTTGAGCGTCCTGGCGGCCAGCTCAGGATTTTCTGGAACCTTGCCCAGGGCGGCTTCCAGCTGTTTGCGCCAGCTCGAGCAGTCCTCGGCCTTGAGCGAGTCGAGGAAGGTGCGGGCCGTGGGCAGCGCGATCAGATACTCGACTGACTCGGCAAGGCTGCGCGGCTGACCTGGAACCCAGGACGCCGTCGGCATGGGGCTTTGGGCGGAAAGGGCCGGAGCACTGAGGAGTGCACAGGCGGCCCAGATCGCCAACTTCAAGGCTTCAGGCATCAATTTAATGTTGTCGCTTCCGGGGCGAATGCGAGGTCAATCGCCCAGCCGTGTATCTCGGCTTCTATGGCCACCGTTGCCCCCGCCTTGAGACCTTTGGTCAGGGCGAGCATGTGTTCGGAAATGAACACGGGCATGGGACGGTCCTCAATATCCTGCTGAACGATCGGGTGAATCAGGAGCATAGCGTACTCGACGCCTGCGATCTGGCAGACGTGGCGCTTGATTCCGAGAATTTCAGAGGCAAGGTGCATGCGGGCGTTCTGCAGGCTGACTCCCAGCACCTCGCAGACAGAGCCGATCGGGCGATGGTCCTCCATGAACTTGAGATCTTCAGCATTGAGCACCATCACGCTGTCGCAAAGACCGTACAGCTTGAATCGGTACGTGTCGCCGATCCGGTAGGTCTGGCTCATGAGCGGCCAAAGCGGATCGAAGAAGCTGATTGCGTCGCAGTCGTCGTTGAGCGTGCGATAGCCGGCCACGAGCACGGCGCTTGCATGTTCGTCACTGATGAATGAGGCCTGGATGGTGCCCACCCACTCGATGCCCGTTTCAAAGAACGGGTAAATGCCGCCCAGATCCCATAGATCGGCGTTCGTGTAGCGGCCGCTTGTAATGAGAAGCGATCCGTTCACGACGGCCTCCTTGGCTCGGGCCTCGTGAAAGCACGTCAGGCGCAGCCGGGGATCGGTCTCGACCTTGTGCTCCTGTGCATAGCCGAAGACAAATGGCGAGGCGTTTTCTGCAAGGAACATGACCTGGGTGAGCATCTTTGGCGAGAGCTCCTCGCCCATGTCCGGGTCAAGCTCCCGGACGAACGGAGCGTGCATCAGGATGGGTCCGTGCAGATCGCTGCTGAATTTCGAAATTGGGAACTTGAAATCGGGTTCGGGGATGCAGAGCGTCTTCCAGACATCAAAGTGGGGGGCCTGCTGGAGTTCCTCCTCACTCATGTGCTCGGCCAGTTCCCTGAGCAGGTGGCTCGCCTCCGCATCGCAGACGGTTTCCTTCAGGTGCCTCAAAAGACTGTATGCGATCAGGTGAGAGTCCTGGTCGGGCTCCTTGTCCGGTTTGTCGAACAGGTAAAAGAGCGCCGTACGGAAGATTGCGGAGGGAGCTCCCTCGTCGATTCCCTCCATGACTTTCTTTTTGCGCCAGCCTCTGGGTTTGGTGAAAAAGTCGATGCCGGCTTGCGAGAAGGCCGCGTACCAGTACTTGGCCGGAGCGAACTGCTGCTCGCAGCAGTGCATGAGGACGGCCGTGGCCGTTTCAACACTCGCAGGAGTGCCTACGCCCAGGGCACAGCATTTGGCAAACTCATAGCCGGCGGCGAGGAATCCGCGGGCGACGGCGTGCTGAAGCAGGTATGCGGCGAGCGTCTGCGAGTAGATGAGAGCGCTCTGGGAGGAGCGAGAGGGCTTTGCCTCGAGCAGCTTCATGGCATAGTCGTATCCGCTCTTGGGGCTGCACAGTTTGAGTGCGGTCAGTTCAAGGAGATGCTGTTGGTAGTCGGGGGGCAGGAGCCTGTAGACCGGGGCGGTGGCATAGGCGAGCTCCGTCAGGGGAGTCATCTCGTATTCGTCGATGTATTTTGCAAGATCGCGGACAACCCCCCATCCGGGCTCCTGCATCTTGCGCGACGCGTTTTCCTTGAGATACAGCGCACACAGGGCGAGGGCGGCTCTCACATTGCCCATGTTGGCGGCGCGTCTGAGAAGAGCCTGAATCTGCATGGGGGACTTGCGCTCCAGGAGATTGCGGGCAAGCCAGAGCAGCGCATCGGGGATCCCGGCATGGGCGAGCGCTCGAATCCGTCTGTTCTGGAGGTGAATCGGAAGGTTCCTGATTGCGGCTCTGTACTGCTCGAGAGCGGATTCGGCCCGGGCTGCATCAGCATTCATCAGGTCGCCGGCAAGGAAGATCCCGGCAAGATCCGCCAGATCGCCGCTCTGGAGTTCAGTGCCGTCTAAAAGAGACTTGGGGGCAACAACGATGAGGTTGCGGGTGAACTTGCTCGCCGTCTTGCATTGAATCTGAACGAGCTCCGTGCCGGCAGCGGAGGGAGCTTTCGCAATCCCGCCGATGCGTACCGTGCACCGGGTGGTGGTGCATGGCCAGTCAGGCGCCTGAACCTGCTGCAGAACGAATCGGGCATTCGAGTCCGCTTTTTGCAGGGAATGGGCCCAGAAGGTCAGCGTTGCAGAGTACCGGGTCCGCATTTTGAGCATCTCGGCCTGCATGACCCAGCTTGTGCAAAGGGCCCGGATCGGCCTCTTGCCGAAGGAAGGGATGCGCAGCGTGAGGTATGCCCAGTCAAGGGTAGGACAGACTTCCGCCGATTCAATCTCCACCAGGGTCTTGTGCGGATGGCAGACTCTCGGGAAGCGGTTGAGCGGGGTGAACTCCTCGACCATGGGATCCTCAAGCGAGGTTTGAAGCAGACTGACGGTATGAGACTTTCCCTTGGGCTGGCTGGATCTGACGGCAATGCGCGCGAACGGCCGAAGATCCAGGGAGGAGACGGGGACCAGACCGTCCTTGTCGTAAATCTTCATCGCGCTGGCCTCGAGCGACCAGTCTTCTCTTGAAAAATCCGCGCTGTCCACCGGCACCGGGTAGGACACTTCCGTCTCAAGATCAGCTTCATGGAATTTCTTTCGCAGGAAAAACCATGCCGGCGGCGGCAGCGGCTCCCGGCTGAGCGAAACACAGGCGCTGAGCGGAGAGCGCCAGGCTTCAAGAGACTTGCGGTCGAACAGGTCAAGGCCAGATTGCATGAGGTCGGCCCTGGTAAGCCTTGAAGTTTTTTCTGTGAGTACAAGACCGAGCGGGAACAGATCCTGAACCTTGATGGATTCATTGGCCTGCGGCGCCTGAAGTTTTTTTATGAGCCTGGTTGAGTATTGCGACAGCTGGCGCTTGGGCTCTCTGATCAGATATTCCTCGATGGCGCAGATGCCTGAATACTCCAGTCTGACAGCGTGGCGCCTGAGCAGGTAGCGCAGGAAACCGCGAAATGGCGCCTTGGGTTCTGGCTTGAGCTTGCAGTGTTCGATGATGTAGCGGGTGCTGTCTGCGATGATGTTTGCCGCAATCGCTGTGTGCCCCTGAGCGATGAAGCTCGCGCAAAGGATGAATTCAACGGAAAACGTTGAGCGGCCGGCACAGCTTTCATCGACATAGATGACGCCCTCGTCCTTGACAAAGACGCAGCTGGGGCGCGGCGAACATCTCATGACGGCTCGGATGACCGGACGAGGAAAGTTTTCAAAGCCCCGGATCAGCGCGAGCGTGCCGGCGTTGACCATCCTGTCGATGCACTCGCGCCCGACGTAGCCCGCAAGGCGCTGAAGCACTTCCTCCTGCGAGAGATCAAAGGGGGACCGTACGGGATTGAGATAAAAGCCGGGAACGCGGGAAATGAGAGCGGACATAGCAAGAAACGAAAAAATGCAAACGTGCCGCAGGTGCTGCAAAAGCAATCAGCAAGCCTTAGCAATAAGGGAAAAACCCAAGACCCGTAGACCTTTTCCAACAAAGCGCGGTTTATCGCAGAACCGAACGAGACGTCAGACGGAATCATTCAAGACGCATCCATATAATTTAACATGGTTCGTAGTGCGGGATGGCGGGCTATGCAGACATTTCCCCATCCTTCGGCTTGTACAACTTTTGGATATAAGTAAGAATCATGGACAACGACTTCTCCCGAATCAAGCGCCTACCGCCATATGTCTTCAACATCACAGGCGAATTGAAGATGGCGGCGCGCCGCCGTGGCGAGGACATCATCGATTTCTCAATGGGCAATCCGGACGGTCCCACTCCCAAGCGGATCGTCGACAAGATGATCGAGGTTGCAAGCCGAGACGATACGCACGGCTATTCCGCAAGCCGGGGCATCCCGCGGCTGAGAAAGGCGATCTGCAACTGGTACAAGAGAAAGTTCGACGTCTATCTTGATCCGGACAAGGAGGCGATCATGACGATCGGCTCCAAGGAAGGCATCGCGCACCTGATGCTTGCGTGCACGGACCGCGGCGACACGGTTCTCGTTCCCAACCCCTCGTATCCGATTCACATTTACGGCGCCATCATTGCAGGCGCCGATGTGCGCAGCGTCAAGATGGTGCCGGGCGTGGATTTCCTTGCCGAGCTCGAGAGGGCCATCATCGAAACCGTGCCCCGCCCCAAGATGATGATCTGCGCCTTCCCTTCCAATCCGACCGCCATGTGCGTGGATCTGGATTTCTTTGAAAAGCTCGTAGCGATCGGCAAGAAGTATGGCGTGTGGATCGTTCATGACCTTGCTTACGCCGACATCTGTTTTGATGACTACCAGGCTCCGTCCATCATGCAGGTTGAGGGCGCCAAGGAAGTCGCCGTCGAGTTCTTCACGATGAGCAAGAGCTACAACATGGCAGGCTGGCGCATCGGCTTCATGGTTGGCAACCAGCACCTTGTTCATGCGCTTACCCGCATCAAGAGCTATCACGACTATGGAACGTTCACGCCGCTGCAGGTGGCGGCCATCGAGGCGCTCGAGGGCGACCAGAGCTGCGTTGAGGAGTTCCGCATGAAGTATCAGAAGCGGCGCGATCTGCTGGTCAAGGAACTCAACGCCATCGGCTGGCCTGTGGACAAGCCCAAGGCATCCATGTACATCTGGGCGAAGATTCCCGAACCGTACCGTCATCTCGGATCTGTCGAGTTCAGCAAGATGCTTCTGGAGAAGGCCAAGGTGGCTGTCAGTCCCGGCATCGGCTTCGGTGAATATGGCGACGACTACGTGCGCATCGCCATGATCGAGAACGAATACCGCACGCGTCAGGCGATCCATGGCATCAAGCAGATGTTTCGCAAGGACGGGCTGATCAATCCTGATGCACATCAGCACGCAGCAACAGAACAATAATTCGGCAAGGAGAGAAAAAATGAAAGCAGTGAAAATCGGTCTGGCAGGCATTGGCACAGTCGGCGGCGGCACCTATACGGTTCTCAGCCGCAATTCAGATCTGATGGTGCGCAGGGCCGGAGCTCCGATCGAAGTCTCGCGAGTCGTGTGCCGCAATCTCGATAAGGCGCGCAAGCTTGTCGGAAAGAATGTTGAGGTGAGCGGCGACTGGCGTTCGATTACTGAAGATCCTGAAATCGAAATCGCCGTCGAGCTGATGGGCGGCATTGAGCCCGCCCGCACGTTTATTCTGACCGCCATTGCAGCGGGCAAGCACGTGGTGACCGCCAACAAGGCGCTGCTCGCCAAGCATGGCAACGAGATTTTCGAGGCCGCCGAGCGCAAGGGTGTGATCGTCGCCTTCGAGGCCGCTGTGGCTGGTGGCATCCCCATCATCAAGGCCTTGAGAGAGGGGCTTGCGGCAAACCGCGTGGAGTGGATTGCGGGCATCATCAACGGCACGAGCAACTACATCCTCTCGACCATGCGTGACGAGGGCATCACTTTTGCCGACGCTCTGGCGCGGGCGCAGAAGCTCGGCTACGCCGAGGCCGATCCGACGTTTGACATCGAGGGGGTTGATGCCGCGCACAAGCTGACGCTGCTTTCGGCAATCGCCTTTGGCACGCCGGTGAACTTTGACGCTGCCCACATTGAGGGTATCAGCTCGCTTTCCGCAACGGACATAGGCTATGCCGAGAAGTTCGGCTACCGCATCAAGCTGCTTGGCATCACACGGCGCCGTGAGAACGACGGAGTCGAGCTGCGCGTTCACCCGACGCTCGTGCCCACGCGTCGGCTGATTGCCAATGTCGAGGGCGTGATGAATGCCGTCCTCGTCAAGGGTGACGCCGTCGGCCACTCCCTGTACTACGGGCGCGGTGCAGGCGCCGAACCTACGGCTTCGGCCGTGATTGCCGACCTGGTGGACGTTGTGCGCATGCTCGGCGCCGCCAAGGAGCATCAGGTTCCTGTTCTCGGAGCTCGCGTGAGCTACATGGAAAAGCCCAACTGGCTGTCCATGGACGAAACGGTGAGTTCGTACTACCTGCGCGTGGCTGTGGCAGACAAGCCAGGTACCCTGGCCGTGATTGCCGGAGTTCTCGGTGACAACAACATCTCAATTGAGACGCTGATCCAGCGCGAGGCGGCCATTGGAGAGGATTGCACGGATATCGTCATGCTGACGCACAGGGCCAAGGAGGGCGACGTGAGGAAGGCGATTGAAGTGCTTGAGAACAATACGCTTGTGAAGAGCAAGATCGTTATGCTTCGCAAGGAAGAACTGGAGTAAGGCGCTTTGGTTTTCCGTTGGATAGTTTTGGGATCAACATGGCTTTGAATTACACATCAACCCGCGGAGAATCCACGGGAGACACCTACAGTTCGATTGTGCTTCGGGGGCTTGCTTCCGACGGCGGACTTTTTCTGCCCGCCGTGTATCCGCATGTGTCCTTGAAAACGCTTGAGACCTGGAGGGAGCTGTCGTACGCCGATCTCGCCTTCGAGGTTCTGAGGCTGTTTGCCGATGACATTCCCGAGGAGGATCTCAAGCAGCTTTGCCAGGATACCTACCGCGATAAGGTTTTCAACCGCGGCCGGCGAGGGGAGGATTTTTCCAAAATCACTCCGGTGAAGTGGCTGAGCGGCGAATCCGAGGGCATCGGCATCCTGCAGCTTTCGAACGGACCGACCCTGGCCTTCAAGGACATGGCCATGCAGTTCCTGGGCGCGCTCTTTGAGTACCTGCTCAAAAAGAACGGCGGAGAGCTCAATATCCTTGGCGCTACCTCGGGTGACACGGGAAGCGCGGCCGAGTATGCCATGAAGGGCAGGAAGGGCATTCGCGTGTTCATGCTTTCGCCCCACGGCCGCATGAGCGACTTCCAGCGCGCCCAGATGTATACGCTCATTCAGCGGAACATCTTCAACATCGCCGTGGAAGGCGCTTTTGATGACGCTCAGGACATCGTCAAGGCAGTCAGCAATGATCATGAATTCAAGCAGGCTCATTCGATCGGAACGGTGAACTCCATCAACTGGGCCCGGATCGCCGCTCAGGTGGTCTACTACTTCCGCGGCTGGCTGGAGGCGAGCACCCGCCCCGGGGAAGTCATTGATTTCACCGTGCCGTCCGGAAACTTCGGCAACATCCTGGCCGGGTGGATTGCCAAGCGGATGGGTCTGCCGATCGGCCGGCTGGTCGTTGCTACGAATGAAAACGACGTGCTTGACGAGTTCTTCCGGACCGGCGTTTACCGCGTTCGCGACCGTGAACACACCTATGTGACGAGTTCGCCGTCCATGGATATCTCCAAGGCGTCGAACTTCGAGCGCTACATCTGCGACATCGTCGGGCGTGATCCCGAACGAGTGCGCGCTCTCTGGGCCGATGTGGCCGAAAAGGGCGAATTCCGGTTGAGCTGGCACGAGTTCCGCCGCGTTCAGGCGTCGGGGTTCGAGTCCGGCAAGAGCACGCATGAGGATCGTCTTGCAACCATCCGCGGCCTGTGGACTGAGCAGAAGATCATGATCGATCCTCATACGGCCGATGGGCTGAAGGTTGCCCGTGAGCACAAGCGGCCGGGCGTCAAGATGCTTACCCTTGAGACGGCGCTCCCGGTCAAGTTCGAAGCGACGATCATGGAGGCTATCCGCGTCAAGCCCCCGATGCCTGCTGCCTACAGGGGTATCATGAAAAAGCTTCAGAACGTGACGGTCATGGAGGCTGATGTCGAAAAGGTGAAGCAGTTCATCGTCGAGAACGTGTAGAGGGGAAAAGAGCCCTGCCGGAGACATGACAAAACGGCGTTTTCCGCAGGGCTTGCAATTTCGCCAAAGTCCTATACAATGCGCTTCTCACGTCGGATGGAGCTTTCCTTGAGGACTGTGTTTGACGTGAACCCGAGTGCCGGTGTAGCTCAGCTGGTAGAGCAGCGCATTCGTAATGCGAAGGTCGGATGTTCGAATCCTCTCACCGGCACCAGAAATTCAAAAAAGGTCTGACAGGTGTTTGTCTGTCGGACCTTTTTTATTCCCCAGACTTTTTTTCCAGGCCCCTGCCGGCGCAAGCAATTTCCAATCATTTGGCGCAAAATCACCCCCGAGGCCCCGGGAGAAGTTTTGCTGATGGAGCTTCGAAGGGGGTTCAATGCTGGTGTGCGGGGCGCTGGTGAGCGTCTTGATGATTGCAGTGCTCGCGATTTATTCGGGGTTTCACGCAAAAAAGGGCGGCAGGCTCAGCTCGCCCCTTGTCTCCGGCGTCATTCTCGGCTCTTATCTCGGCGGCTCGGGGACGATCGGAACCTCGCAACTGGCCTACGTCTACGGCAACAGCGCCTGGTGCTTCCACCTCGGCGGAATGCTCGGGTTCTTCTTCCTTTACTTCGTTTACGGGAAAGCCATTCGAAACACGGGCAAGCCAACCGTGGTGGGAATCATCGGCGAAGAGTACGGGGCGAGGACCTGGCTCATCGCCTCCGTGTTGAACGGCCTCGGGAACTCCATCGCCATCCTCGCGCAGCTCATCGCCGGAACCAGCGTCATTGCGGTTGTGGCGCCATCCATTCCGCTCGCCTGGTCATTTGTGCTCGTCGCAGGGCTGATGCTGATCTACGTGGTGTTCGGCGGCACGAAGGGGGCGGGCATGGTGGGGCTGCTCAAGCTCTTTCTCGTGCTGTTCTCCCTGATCACGTGCGGCACGGTCGCGCTCTGGCTTGCAGGCGGCGTGCCGCAGTTCCTGCATGCGGTGAGTGAACTCGGCGCCGCCCGGGGCATTGACTATTTCGGCCTTTTCAATCGCGGCGTGAGCACCGATGGAGGCGCCATGTTTTCCGTGATGATCGGCATTGCGACCTCGCAGATCTACGCCCAGGCAATCATCAATGCGCGCACGCACCGGGACGCCATGCGCGGTGTCCTGATGAGCGCCGCCACGCTGCCGATTGTCAGCGCATGCGCAATTGCGGTCGGGCTCTACATGAGGATGCATTACCCGGATATTTCAGCAAGGGCCGCGCTCACGGAATTCGTACTGCTTCACCTGCCAGCGTTCCCCGCAGGAATCGTGCTGGGAACGCTGCTCATCACCGTGGTGGGAAGCGGCGCCGGCATAGCGCTTGGCGTGTCGACGATCTTCAATTATGACATTGCGAACAGGTTATTTCCGTCTTTTGCCGCTGACGGCAGGGACGAGCTTCGCATCAGACTTTTCATCGCGATGTTCCTGTGCATCGGCGTGTGGCTTTGCCTTGCTTCCAAGGACGACATGATCCTCAACTATTCGGTCATGTCCATGGGGCTGAGGGCATCCGTGACGCTGGTGCCGCTATCCTATGCGCTCTGGTTCCGCGGACGAGTCAGCTCCGGATATGCTCTGAGCAGCGTCATCCTGTGCCCCGCTCTTGTGGTCGGGCTCCTGCTCTTTGGAAATCTGCCCTTTGATCCGCTGATTCTCGGAATCGTTTTGGGAGTCCTCATCATGGGGGCGGGCGTTCTGCGTGGCAGAAACGGAGGATGCTGAGACGAAAAATCCCGGAGCAGCCTTTCGACCGATCCGGGAATTTCCTGCTTAGCGCGGCAAGAGCCTGGCTAGCGGGCCTTGGCGGCGGCCTTCACGGCCCTGGGAGCGGTTTTTTTCACAGGGGCCTTTTGTGCCGGAGCCTTCTTGACGGGGGGCTTCTCTACGGCTGCTTTTTTTGCGGGCGCCTTGGCTGCCGGTGCAGCGGACTTGTCGGCGGCAGCCTTCAGCTCTTCGAGAGACTCAAAGCGAACGGGGATGCCTTCATCCTTGGCGATGGAATTGGCCTCGGCGACCTGGCAGCGCGTGTACGCTTCAAGAGGAAGCGAGGCACCAGCCATTTCGACGAACTCAATCTTCAGGGCTTCCAGCGCGCAGATGGGCAGGGAGCGCACGGCGTGCACCGTGGCCAGAACGGGATTGTCCACAGCGGACGAGTACAGGGTCCAGTCTTCGGTCACTTCCTGCGCGAGGAACTGTTCGAAGCCTTCAACAAGCGCCTGATACTCCTTCTTCTTCAGAGACCTGATCCATTTTGCCGGCTTGTACTTCTCAAGTCGGTCAAGACGCTTGGAGACGCGGTCGAGCCGGCCGTAAAGACGCTTCAGAGCTGCGTCCTTGGCCTCTTTTCTGGGATCCTTGGAACTCTGTTCAATCTCCTCGGTGGCCGTCCGGATGGCTTCCTCGGTTTCAAGGTAACGGTTCCAGAGGAAATCCTCAAAAGTCCCCATCAGGCCGATGGTGACGGTGAGCAGATCGGCGTTGTCCTTGACTGCCTGCGCGAGCTCCGTCGGATTGTGTCGCCAGCTCTTGGGAAGGATGCCTTCGAGAGCCTGGCCGAAGGTGCGGGGCTTGAAGTCCTTGATGCCAAGCTTCCCGTCTTCCGTAACTGTGAGATGCAGCGGTTTTGTCATAAGCGGCCCTTCAGAACAAGATTGATTTTTTATGGCTAAAAAGAAGGACGAGCCCTCTATGAATGAGCATAGCGCGAAACAAACTCATCGGCTACAATGCGGGGTCTTAAAAAAATGCGCGGGCCCATAGCTCAGTCGGTTAGAGCAGGGGACTCATAATCCCTTGGTCGTTGGTTCGAGTCCAACTGGGCCTACCATTTCGCATTCAGTCTATTTGCCCTCTGGGTTCTTCGGGATCTGGTTCAGCGGCGAGGACTTACGCCCTCCCTAATGCCCTCGAACAGATTTTCGTGTCTGATTTGTCAGGCGTTTTTATGACTCAAGCACAAAAAACATTCTCACAATTTGCTCTTGACGAACGCATTCTTTCGGCCATTCAGGCCATGGGATACGTGACGCCCACTCCGATTCAGGAAAAGGCTATTCCCCTGGTATTGACCGGGAAGGATGTCATGGGGGCGGCGCAGACCGGTACCGGAAAGACTGCCGGGTACGGACTGCCCGTGTTGCAGAGAGTGTTGCCGCAGGCCAACACATCGGCTTCCCCGGCGCGCCATCCCGTGCGTGTCCTGGTTCTGACGCCGACCCGGGAGCTTGCCGATCAGGTCAATGAAAATCTTGTGAAGTATGCGGCCAATACGCCTCTGCGCGTCGGTGTCGTCTATGGCGGCGTCGACATGAAGCCGCAGGTTGATCTGCTGCGCCGGGGCGTTGAGGTGCTGACCGCAACGCCGGGCCGCCTGCTCGATCACGTCGAGGGAAAGAGCGTGACGCTCTCCAGGGTTGAGGTTGTCGTCCTTGATGAGGCTGACCGGATGCTCGACATGGGTTTTCTGCCCGACATCTCCCGGATTCTGAATCTCCTTCCGAAGACCCGCCAGAGCCTGATGTTTTCCGCGACGTTCTCTCCGGAAATCAAGAAGCTTGCCCAGAATTTTCTTGCGCCCAATCCCGCGCTGGTCGAGGTGGCCCGGCAGAATGCCACTGCCGACACGGTCGAGCAGATCGTGTACTCCATGCATGACTCCGAAAAGACCGATGCCCTCATCCAGATCCTGAAGACTGGCGAGGACGGCGAGCCGCTCAAGCAGGTCCTCGTCTTTGTCAACGCAAAGATCACCTGCCGTCGCCTTGCCCGCACGCTGCAGCGAAGCGACATCAAGGCCGACGCCATTCACGGCGACAAGACGCAGGACGAGCGCACTGCGGCGCTCAACGCTTTCAAGAGCGGCGAGTGCGAAGTGCTGGTGGCGACCGATGTCGCAGCCCGCGGCCTCGACATTGCCGAGCTGCCCACCGTCATCAACTTCGACGTGCCGTTCCAGGCCGAGGACTATGTCCACCGTATCGGCAGAACCGGACGCGCCGGCGCCAAGGGCAAGGCCATCATGTTCACGACGGGAGCCGACAGCCGCAGCGTCTCCGCCATCGAGCACCTGATCCGCAAGAAGTTTGCCCCCGAGGTGTTCGAGGTCGTCAAGAAGCCCCGGCGCGAGGAGCGCGACCGTGGCGCCTCGCGTCATGGCGGCCGCTTTCACGATGATGACCATGAAGGGCGGGTGAAACCCGAGATGGGCGAGTTCCGCCAGGTTGCCTACGACCCGATTTTCGATAAGCCCTATGAGCCGGGAGAGTCTGAGCCTGCGTCTGTTCGGCAGGCGCCTGCGGCTCGTCCGGGCAAGCCCAGGCGGCCTGTAGCCGCGCTGCTTGGCGGCGGTTTCCGCAAGTAAGCGCAATGCCCTTGGGCTGAGCCGTGAGCGGCAGGTTCGGGGGCTTTTTTCTGTCTTTATGGATAGTGAAAAGCTATCGCTGATAAGGTTAAATAATATTTTATCTATTTGTTGCGGTGCACTAAAATAAGTCGAATCCCTGATCAATCAGACGTCCGTCTGAAGGAGAAAAAATCATGAAATTCCGCTGCAAGGTTTGCGGTTATGTTTATGAAGGCGACGAGCTGCCCGCCGACTATGTCTGCCCGATTTGCAAGAAGGGTCCCGAGGTTTTTGAAGCTCTGCCCGAAGAGAAGCCCGCGCTCAAGAAGTTCCGCTGCAAGGTCTGCGGCTATGTGCACGAGGCCGAGGAGCTTGCTGCCGACTACGTCTGCCCGGTCTGCCACAAGGGTGCGGATGTGTTTGTTGAGATTGACGGGCCCAAGGCCAAGTCCTGCAAGCTCGAGGGGACGAAGACGGCCGAGAATCTCGCCACTGCCTTTGCCGGAGAATCCCAGGCCCGCAACAAGTACACGTATTTTGCAGAGGTGGCTCAGCGCGAGGGCTTCGAGCAGCTCGCCGAGATCTTCCTCAGCACGGCCAGAAACGAGCAGGAGCATGCCCGCCTGTGGCTGGACCTGCTTGGCGGAATCAAGGACACGGCGAGCAACCTGAAGGCTGCAGCCGATGGTGAGAACTACGAGTGGACCGACATGTATGACGGCTTTGCACGCACGGCTGACGCCGAGGGCTTCCCGGAGATCGCCGCCAAGTTCCGTCTGGTCGCAGCCATCGAGAAGACCCATGAGGAACGCTACCGCAAGCTGCTCAGCAACGTCCAGATGAAGCAGGTCTTCGAGAAGGGCGAGATGGCGATGTGGGAGTGCCGCATCTGCGGTCACATCGTTGTCGGCAACAAGGCGCCCGAGGCCTGCCCGGTTTGCGGCTACGCCCAGAGTTTCTTTGAAGTTCGCAAGACCAATTACTAAGAGCAATCCGATCACGTCCGGGATGCCGCGCAGGGCGTCCGGACTGAGCGATCAACAATTAGGAGAAGCAAAAAATGGCCAAGCCCCTGGACATGAATTCCAAGACCGCCAAGAACCTCGCTGCGGCTTTTGCCGGCGAGTCACAGGCCCGCAACAAGTACAGCTACTTCGCGTCCGTTGCCAAGAAGGAAGGCTATCAGCAGATCGCCGCCATCTTCGAAGAGACCGCCGAGAACGAGAAGCAGCATGCCAAGCTCTGGTTCAAGCACCTGGGCGGCATCGGCGACACCAAGGCCAACCTGAAGGCTGCCGCCGCCGGTGAGAACTACGAGTGGACCGACATGTACGCGACCTTCGCCAAGGAGGCTGACGAGGAGGGCTATCACGAGATCGCCGCTCAGATGCGCGGCGTTGCCGCCATCGAGAAGCATCACGAGGAGCGCTACCTGAAGCTGCTCAACAACATCGAGATGCAGCAGGTTTTTGCCAAGAGCGAGATCAAGATGTGGAAGTGCCGCAATTGCGGTCACCTCGTTGTCGGCAAGGAAGCTCCGGAACTCTGCCCGGTCTGCTTCCATCCGCAGGCCTTCTTTGAAGTCGCGGCGGACAACTATTAATCGGATCAGGCCTGCGCCCAGGGGGTTTTCAGGGCGCAGCGGAAGATCTAACGGCCGGGAGCGCCCTTGTCGAGCGTTTCCGGCTGAATTGTTTCCAGGAGAGCGGTGAGGCTGGGAAAGACCCGCCGGGCGATGCGGGCGATTTCCCCTGCGTCGCCTGCCGACCATCCGTCAGCGACCGCAAAGACCGTGATCCCGGCAGTGCTTGCGGCTCGCACCCCTTCGAGCGAGTCCTCGATGACAATGCACTCGGAGGCCTTGAGTCCAAGGACCGCAAGTGTTTTGAGGTAGACCTCGGGATCCGGTTTCTTGTTCAGAACATCTTCCATGGCGAGCACGGATTCGAACACCTCCCGGAACTTCACCCGGTTGCGTATGTTCTCGTTGATGTCCGAATAGATGTCCACGTTGGCGCGGCGCGTGGTGGTTGCGAGCGCAAGGCGCTTGCCGCAGGCCTTGAGGGCCAAGAGAAGGTCCGCTGCCCCATCCTTGAGTCTGACCTGCGTCGAGAGCATTTGGCGGGAAAGCGCGAAGCGCTCCTTGTGGATCTGCTCGCCGCTCATGTTGAGACCGAAAGCCTGCCCGAGATCGCTGCAGTACCCGGTATAGGGGTTGGGCAGATTCCTGTGCCTGGCAATTGACTGCTGCTGGAAGGCGTAGAGCTCCTTGCGTTCGGGCGTACAGCCTGCGAGGCGATGGATGAGAACCTCGTCCACCCGGCTCCAGACATCAAGCGAGTTGATGAGCGTGCCGTCCAGATCGAAGATGACGGCCTTGCAGCGGGAGAAGAGGTTTTGGACAGAAGTCGACATGGCAGGAAACTTGATCGGGGTCGCCGGAAACTCTAAAATGCGCCCACTTTCGCAAAAGGTTACGAGATGGACGAGGAAAAATTCAAGCGGATCGGGATATGGATCCTCAAGATCGTGATGGCCGGAGGCCTGATCAAAATCATGTGGGACGTCATTATGACGCAACACAACGCGGGATATTAGCGGCGAGTCAGTCTGCTAAAATCCGCCACCAAATTCTGGAAGTGTGGCAGAGTGGTTGAATGCACCAGTCTTGAAAACTGGCGACGGCTTATACCGTTCGTGAGTTCGAATCTCACCGCTTCCGCCAGGATCAAGTTTTGACGATGGTCAAAACTAAGCACGAGAAGCCGTAAGCTCTGATTGTTTAGGAGTTTACGGCTTTTTTTCATAGCTACAAGGTATTGCCATCGTGCTCACAAAGCATCGGTTTCGCGATGATTATCTATGACTGCAAAGAGGCGTGGGGATGGTGCGTAGATTGCCTGCCTAAGGAAAAACCTGCAACTGCGGCCGATTATGATCAGGTTGCCTCAACATCTTCTACGTTCCAGGTTCTTGGGCTATATTATTTGCCGAACTGTTTTGGCCAGCAGGATCGACTCTTATGACTGAAAATCAAGCGAAACGTCTCCCCATTCGCAAGCGCGTTGTCCGAGCAGTGCTGTTTACTGCCGTCGTTGCGATGCTCTCCATGCTGGCAGTCAACCTGATTGCATTGTTCAGCGCCAAGAACAATTCGGAGCAGATGCTGACCAACCAGCTCAAGCAGAACTTGAAGGGGCTCGTCGAGCAGAAGGCTGCTACGACCGATACTCGCCTTGAGCACTACGAGATGTACATCACGTTTCTCTCTGACTACATTGAGAACATGTACAGAAATCGCGACCAGCTTGTCTCGAGCGGCAAGATCATTGACGCACCGCGCAAAAGTACGCCCAAGAACGCCTATGCAATGCAGGTTCTCTATGCCGACAAGAGCTTTTTGCAGAACGCAGAGACTCGGGACGACCTATATTTTTTCAGTCATCTGGAAGGAGTCTGGGATCCCATTGTCAGGGAAAATGAGGATCTGATCAGCACTGTCTACGCCGGGACGCGCACCGGCATTATTCCCTCCTATGACAGATGGTCATATTTGTCCGCTGTTCCAGATGGCGAGCAAGCCTATTACGATTACCGAAACTCCGACTGGTTCAAGAAAGGCATGAGCAATAACGGCGTTGTCTACTCGAGCCTTTATGAGGACAGCCAGGGAAGAGGGCTGACCATCACGATTGGCGAGGGATACAGCGATGCCAAGGGCGTTCGCCAGGGGGTCATCTGCGCCGACTTCAACCTGATGGGGCTCTATGACGAAATGATCGCCATCGACGCAGGCAAGGAAGCCAGCTCCTTTGCTCTGACGAGCGAGGGCGAAGTGATCTCTCCCCAGAAGAGAAACATGGCCATCTCCAAGGACGGTTCATTCGGCTCGACGAGCCGTGCTGGGGACGATTCCATAGGGCTGACCAAGGATGAGATCCAGAATCTGCTCTCCGGCAGCAACGGTGTTTTTGAGAAAGCCGGTGTCGTTTACGCTTACGCAAAGGTCAAGCACGTCGGATGGACGCTCCTGGTGCGAGTTCCCAAGAGCGTTGTTCTGAATGACGTCTCCTACATTGACAAGATGATCTGGATCTCAGTGCTGTTCACTGTAGTCGCTCTACTTGTCATCATTGTCGTGGTGAGCCTGATGGCAGAGAGCCTTGCGGCGACCATCACCAAGCCCATGGAACTGCTCGGAGATGACATGAAGGTCATCGGCGAGGGAAATCTCGGCCACAAGGCCACTATCGTCAGAAACGACGAGGTCGGTGACATGGCAAGACACCTCAACGACATGGTGGACAGACTGAGCAGCGCGATCTCCTCGCTGGCCGATTCCGAAAAGCGCAATGAAGTCATGCAGGAGCTTGCAACAAGGGATGCCTTGACGGGCATCCGCAACAAGCTTGCCTACGATCGCGAGGTTCAAGACATGAGCTGGGCCATGGAAGATAGGCCCGAGCCATTCGGCATTGCCGTAATCGACATGAATTTCCTGAAGCGAATCAATGACGTCTTCGGTCATGAGCAGGGGAATATTGCGCTCAGGAAGCTTTCCCGCGTCATTACCGAAGTATTCTCGAATTCGCCTGTCTACCGCGTGGGGGGCGATGAGTTCGCTGTCATCCTGAAGGGCTCGGATCTCGAGAGCGTCGATTCGCTGATTGAGAAGTTCAACGCCAGGCTTGAAAGCCTCGGCGCTGACGAGCATCTGGATGCCTGGGAGAGGGTTTCTGCCGCCCTTGGATTCGCTGCGTTCAATCCGGAGACTGATGCAAGCGTTGAGAATGTCTTCAGACGCGCCGACCGTGCAATGTATGCCAGAAAGAGGGAGATGAAGGGCTTGCGCAAAGATTGACGCTTGGCGGAGCCGCGCATCAATCTAAGGCGTTCCTTTCAGGTTTCCCTGACCCCGATTACGCCTGCCGCTCCAGCCTTGCGTACTCGGAACGGTAGGCGGCGAGCGCCTCCGGAAAGGGCGCCAGCGTGCGTTCAAGCACACCCTGCAATTCCGAAATCGCAAGTCCGTAGTTGGTCATCGGCACGCCCTGCGCGATGCATTCACGCAGCCTTGCAAGCATGTGCCGGCGGGTGACCATGCAGCCGCCGCACTGAATCACGATTTTGAACGGCCTCAAGTCGGCAGGGAAATCCTTCGAGACGGCAACCGTCACGTTCATGGCTCCGCCCTGGTTTCTGGCGATCCAGCTTGGAATCTTGACTCGCCCGATATCCTCGCCCTGCGGGTTGTGTGAACAGGTTTCGCTGATCAGGATTCGCTCGCCCGGCCGCAGCAGGTTCAGGTGTGGAGTTGCGCGCGCCAGTTCCGTGAGATCAGACTTTGAGCGAGCCATCAGGATGGAGAAGGTGGTGAGGGCGATCTCCTCCGGAACCTGCTCTGCCACAGCCTTGATCGCCTGGGAGTCCGTGATTACGGCATCGGGCTTTCGCTTGAGCTCCGAGAGCGTTGCGGCAACCTGGTCCTCGCGCACGACAAGGCAGCGGCTGCCCTGGTCGATCAGCTCGCGGATCGTCTGCGTCTGGGGCTGGATGAGCCGTCCCTTGGGGGCGCCAAAGTCAATCGGCGTCACGAGGATCGCAAGACCACCGGGGGCAACGAGACCCTCGGTAAGCGGCCGGTCGGGCTGCCAGGTTTCAGAGACCGATCTGGCGATCTGCTCGCGAAGCGTCTCGATTCCGTCGCCCGTCAGACTTGAGACGGCAAGGGCGGGAAGGCTCTTGAGCGCGGCGGACTGGGCGAGCGCGGCGGCAGCCTCTTCAGACACGCTGTCCGCCTTGTTGAGGACAGCAATTGCCGGAATCCCTCGGGCGCGAATGCTCGCAACAAGCGCTTCATCGTCCTTGCTGATCCCTGACGCTGAATCGATGACGATCAGCGCAAGATCCACCCACTGCATGACAGAGAGGGAGCGGCCGACGCGCAGTGCCCCCAGCTCTCCGATGTCGTCGATGCCCGCGGTGTCGATGAAGACGACCGGACCGATCGGATGGAGCTCGCAGGCTTTTTCCACGGGGTCGGTCGTCGTGCCGGGAATGTCAGACACGATCGACAGGTTCTGTCCGGTGAGCCGGTTGATGAGGGATGACTTGCCGGCGTTTCTCATTCCGAACAGGCCGATGTGCAGCCTCAGGGCTTTGGGCAGCTCCAGGAAGGTTTTCCCGTCACGTTCAGGCGTCAGGGCAATATTGGGCATAGATCAATGAGAAAAAAGGTCTTTTTGACGGTTCGCGAGTTTAGCAAGGTGCAGAAGTGACGCACCAGATGTTTCGCAGCCTTGACAAGGTTGTTTGATTGGGTAGAATTCGCACTCTTCGCGATGCGGGAGTAGCTCAGTTGGTAGAGCGCAACCTTGCCAAGGTTGAGGTCGCGAGTTCGAGACTCGTCTCCCGCTCCATCCTCCTGGATGGAGTTTGCGGTTTGGCGCGATAGCAAAGTGGCCATGCACCGGATTGCAAATCCGTTTACGGCGGTTCGATTCCGCCTCGCGCCTCCACGAGACTTTGGGCGAAGAACTAAAAAATTCGAATGCGGGAGTAGCTCAGTTGGTAGAGCGCAACCTTGCCAAGGTTGAGGTCGCGAGTTCGAGACTCGTCTCCCGCTCCAACGAATTTCAAAAATTGCTGGCGCGCTGGCGCCGCACACTCCGATGCGGGAGTAGCTCAGTTGGTAGAGCGCAACCTTGCCAAGGTTGAGGTCGCGAGTTCGAGACTCGTCTCCCGCTCCAAATTTTCCCCCTTGTTTGTTTCGCGTATTCGCATTGCTTGGGCCGTGTTCGCACGGGCGCGCAGGATGCTGTTGCTGCAGCCAGATGCCTTCTGGCGGTTCGCCAGGTGCCGGCTCAAACCCAAAGTCTCGTTAAAATTGGGCAGTGCGGTTTTCCGGATATATGGGACGATGCCGGCACTGGAATGCATTGCCGGGATGACGGTGGATTAAGGGTAGAGTTGTGAATTTTGAACTGGACATGGTGCTCACGCTGGCGCTCGCCGCTTTACTGCTGTACGTGGGCAAGCTCGTCAAGAACGTCGTTCCCATTCTGCAGCGCTTTTTCATTCCGGTGCCGGTTGTTGGAGGCCTGCTGTTCTCGCTGGTGGCCCTCTTCGGGCACGAGACCGGACTGTTCAGCTTCACGCTGGACGATCATCTGCGTCCGCTCCTCATGATGGCCTTTTTCACGACGGTCGGCTTTACCGCCAGTTATCGCATGCTCGTGGCAGGCGGAATCGGTGTGGCAATCTTGCTCGGCCTCATCAGCGTGCTGATCACTCTGCAGAACACGCTGGGCGTCACTGTCGCCACGGTCTTTGGAGAGAATCCTTTGCTGGGGCTCGCGACCGGCTCGATTTCTCTGGTCGGCGGGCACGGCACATCGGCCGCGTTCGGGCCTGAGCTTGAGCGCTTGGGCATGACCGGGGCACTTTCGGTTTCTGTCGCTGCCGCCACATTCGGCCTGGTGGCAGGCTCGCTGATCGGCGGTTCGGTTGGAAAACGGCTGATCGCGCGCTTTGACCTGAAGTACCCCGTGCAGAGCGATCCCAATGAGCAAATGCAGATCGGATCGGAAAGGGAAGAGGACAGGAAGGTCAATCTGCAGCAGATGATGACCGGGTGCATGCTGATTGCCATTTCCATGGGGCTTGGCAGTTTCATCGTGCGAGGCCTGAATGCCTGCGGCTTGATCCTGCCGGCGTATATCGGCCCGATGATTGTTGCCGCCGTGATCCGCAATATCGGCGACGTCTCCGGACATCACGTTCCGGTCAACACCACCAATATCCTCGGAATGCTGGCGCTGCAGTATTTCCTCGCAATGGCGCTCATGAGCATGCGGCTCTGGGAGCTCGCCTCGCTGGCAGTCCCCTTGGTGACGGCTCTGGTTCTGCAGACGGTACTGATGGCTCTGTTCGCCTACTTCGTGGTCTTCCGCGTCATGGGCCGCGACTATGATGCAGCGGTCATCGCGGTGGGCAGCTGCGGCTTCGGACTCGGGGCTACGCCCAATGCCATGGCCAACATGGAAGCCTTCACGGCTGTCAACGGCCCCTCGCCGAAGGCCTTCTTCGTGGTACCGCTTGTTGGTGCTCTGTTCAACGACTTTGTCAATGCGAGCCTGATTACGCTGTTCATGATGCTCCTGACCTAGCGGAGACCTCGTGGCGGCAGGCTTCAGGCAGGAACTCCGGACTGGAAATGCGAATCCTCTCCGGAGTTTCTATTTTCCCTGCGGGGACTGATCTGCAGGGGAGGGAAAGGATGCCTGACTGGGCTAAAATAACCAAATTGGACTGCACGCAAAGAGGCTGTGGAAATGTCAAATACTCTCTCTGAAATGACCTTTGAAGAAGCGATCAAGGAGCTCGAGGAGATTGTCAGGAAGATGGAAAGCGGAGATCTGCCGCTTGATGACAGCCTGACCGCGTACACGCGGGGCACGGAGCTCGCGAAATTCTGCCGCAGCAAGCTGCAGAAGGCCGAGGAAACAATTCAAAAACTCGAGGGCGACACCCCTCGGAAGCTAGAGGAAGGAATTCCGTTCTGATGACTGCCGAACTGAATTTTGAACAGTGGTCCGCTGACCTTCGGGCCCATTTTGAAGAAGTTGCCGATGCGGCTCTCCCACAGAAGCAGGGGCGTCTGGAGACGCTCTATGAGGCCATGCGCTATGCCGTGCTGGGCGGCGGCAAGCGCGTGCGCGCGCTGTTTGTCTACGCCGCGGGCGGCCTCACCGGGGCGCCTCTGAGCGTATGCGACGAGGCTGCAATCGCCGTTGAGTTTGTTCATGCGTATTCGCTCGTGCATGACGATCTTCCCTGCATGGACAACGATGTACTGCGGCGCGGCAAGCCGACGTGCCACGTGCAGTTCGGCTATGCCGAGGCCATGCTTTCGGGCGATGCCCTTCAGCCTGAGGCGTTCCGCCGGCTGACCCAGCTGCCCATCGAGTCCGACCAGGTTGTCCGGCTCATCGGGGAGCTTGCCCTCGCGAGCGGCCCCCAGGGCATGTGCGGCGGGCAGATGATCGATTTGCAGAGCGTTGGCCTGAAGATTGACCTCGCCACGCTTCGTCAGATGCACCGCATGAAGACGGGCGCGCTGATCCGGGCGAGCGTTCGCATGGGAGCGCTTTGCGGCAGCAAGGATCTCTGCAGTGCGTTTATGGAAGATCTGACGCTTTACGCAGAAAGGCTCGGCCTTGCTTTCCAGGTTGTCGATGATATTCTGGATGCAACGGCGGATACGGCCGTGCTCGGAAAGACGGCCGGCAAGGACGAGGATGCAAACAAGCCCACGTACGTCACGTTGCTTGGCCTGGACAAGGCGAAGGAACTAGCCCAGGGCTGCGCGAAGGACGCCCGGGAGTGTCTGGAGCGCATCGAGGCGAGCGGCAAGGTGCGCGCAGGCGCAACCAGGCCCCTGTCCTGGCTGATTGACTTTGTCGTTGAACGCGACCACTAAAGCAGTTCAGGCCGGTTGGCACGCATCGGCGAGGAGGCTGGATTGACCGAGAATCGAGATAAGAAAAAGGGGAGCGGGTGGCTGCTCGAGCAGATCACCGATCCTGGCGAGCTCAGAAAGCTCGAGCCCTGGCAGCTGCCCGAGCTTGCCCGGCAGATTCGCGCATACATGGTCGATTCGGTCAGCCGCACGGGCGGTCATCTGGCAAGCTCCCTGGGTGCCGTGGAGCTTGCGATTGCGCTGCACTATGTGTTTGATACGCCGAAGGACTCCATCGTCTGGGACGTCGGGCATCAGGCCTACGCGCACAAGATTCTGACCGGACGGCGCGACAGGATGGATACGCTGCGCCAGTACGGAGGCCTCTCGGGGTTCCCCAAGAGAAGCGAGTCCGAGTACGACTCCTTTGGTACGGGACACTCCTCGACATCCATTTCGGCTGCACTCGGCATGGCGGTTGCGGATGCAATTGCCGGCAGGGACAACTGGCACGTCGCGGTGATCGGCGACGGTGCGCTCACGGGCGGCATGGCTGTCGAGGCTCTCAATCACGCGGGCGTGTACAAGGACAAGATCCGTCTGCTCATCATTCTCAACGACAACGATCACTCGATCTCCCCGTCCGTCGGCGCACTCTCGGGGCACCTGGGACGCCTGGTTTCGCTAGGCCCCGTCTGGAAGGCAAGGGAGGCGAGCAAGGCGATTCTGAAGGGCATGCCCAAGGTCTGGGACCTCGCCAAGCGCATGGAAAAGCAGACGGTGAACTTCCTGAGTCCCGAGTCCTCCATCTTTTCCACGTTTGATCTGAATTACTTCGGTCCGATTGACGGACACAACCTGGACAGCCTGGTGAAATTTCTCACGAGCATCCGCTTGATGAACGGGCCGGTCGTGCTGCACATCCGCACCAAGAAGGGATGGGGATATCCGGCTGCGATGAATGATCCGACGCTCTATCACGGCGTCGGACCGTTCGATCCCAAGGTTGGCGTTCAGGCCAAGCCGGCCGATCCCGAGCACCCCACGTACACGGAGGTCTTTTCCGACTGGGTGTGCGGCATGGGCGAGAAGGATGAAACGCTGTATGCGATTACGCCGGCCATGCGGGAGGGCAGCGGACTGGTGGAGTTTGAAAAGCGATTCCCGGAGCGCTACCGGGATGTGGCCATTGCCGAGCAGCATGCCGTGACTTTTGCTGCCGGACTTGCCTGCGCGGGGATTCACCCTGTCGTGGCGATCTATTCGACCTTTGCCCAGCGTGCCTACGACCAGATCGTGCACGATGTGGCGACTCAGAATCTGCCGGTGATGTTTGCCATCGACCGGGGCGGCATTGTCGGCGCGGACGGCTCAACGCACCACGG
>Ga0310786_10003278_pt1 | contig 23697 bp, 17 predicted proteins | sample AusTroGonzalo_MG_FD_203881 | JGI IMG/M metagenome (GOLD analysis project Ga0310786, IMG submission 203881) | Bovine rumen microbial communities from tropical cattle in Woodstock, Queensland, Australia - Gonzalo_03 (v2) (version 2) | ecosystem: Host-associated > Mammals > Digestive system >...
CGCTGATAGTGTCGCTTACTGTAGGTGGCATCATATCCGTACGAATCACGAGTGGCTTAGCGGCCAGATAGTCTTCTTCGATGTTCACCGTCATGCTGCCGCCGCGCTCTGTCCATATTGGCTTGTCGGTGATTGCCGATGAGGCCGTCGGGCTGCTAATGTTTAGCAGACCTCTGGTGTAGAGGTCGCTGACGGTGATGCTTTTGATGGTCACCGAGTCGCAGCCAGGTTCCTGAATCACGAAGCACTGGAATATCAGGCGTGTCATGCCGTGATGGAAATACCAGTCGATGAAGCCGTTGCGTGCATCGCCTCCAACGGGGTCGGTATAGTGGTCACCGCTGTTTGCATAGGTGTAGTTGTTATACAGCGTGCCGTAGGTGGTACCCTCATCATCGGTACCTTCATGTCGGCTAGTGCCCCATAGCGGGTCGTGCTGTGAGCCGTTCTTGTAGTCGTCGGCAGTCACCACTACTGGTAACAGAGGCATACCCTCGTCGCTGGTCTGCAACTCATAGCTCACATAGGGCGCATAGGCACGGAATGTGAGTTTCTCGCTGCTGTTCAGAGGCCAGTATTTCGATGGCGTATAGTCCCATTTGCTATTGCTGTAGGTCACGCGCTGGTTCTGCATCAGCAGCGTCCGTGTATAGGTGCTGATATGAGCAGAAGGCGTGGTGCCCTTAGCATTAGTGAAGGTTACGTCCGTAGAACCTGTGTACCAGCAATACACGCCGAAGCCCACCGTCTGCAATAGGGCAGTGGTCAGTTCGCCGTCGCCGGGTTCAGGGGCGGTGCGAGTAGTCCTAGCGCCACGTGTAGCGTCGCCCTTGCTCTCAGCTATTCTTGCAGAGAAGCCCACGGCGCGCTGCTGCATCTGCTGAGGTCTTTCCACCTCATCAGAGCTACAGCCCAGGAATACTAGAAAGCCTAGTACCACTAGTCCTGCTAGTTCCGCTAGTTCTACTAGCCGTCTTATTATCGTCTTTCTACTCTTCACTCGTCATTCTTTATTCTTCACTCAGCTCTAAGGCTGGTGGTGTTAGTTCTTCGCCCCAATCCACCACCTCGCCGGTGAACTCTATGCGGTTAGCACGGAGGCGGATGGTGTAGATGTAATGATGATTGGGCAGCCATTCGGTCAGCGCATCGCCACTTCCCGTCAGCTTCATGGTGTTCAACTGTATCGAAGCCGTGTTGCGGTAGGTATAATCCTGATCAGCTACGGGTGTTGTGCCTACGTAGTGATACGTGGTGCCGTCGCTCTTCAGCGTTATCTCGTAGTCCAGGCTCAGCATGGCATCGGCACGCAGGGTTTGCGGCATCAGCAGGTAAGGCACATAGGTAGTGCAGGGATAGTTGTAGGCAGGGTTTGTGCCGTGACGGTTTGTCTGTCCGCTCCATGTGTATGATGTTCCTTCGAGGGCATTGTAGGCAGTGGTGAGCGTGCCGTCCTTATAGATATTGCTGATGCCTAAGTCGTAAAGATGGAAACTGACGATATCCTTGCGAATATCGGCATCGGCCACTACGCGGAACTCTATCTTTGACAGGGCGTGATGGAAACGGAACTTCACCTTGTCGTAAATAGTCAAATCGTTAAACGGTAAGCCTGGGTCGCTCTCCGTGTCGCGTGTCTGCGGCAGGTTTGTAATGAGTTCTGATACCAGCAGGTCCGTTTGGTATTTTTGCGTATCCTTCACGGTGAAGTTAAAGGAGGGCAGACCGTTATCGTCATTATGGAGCAGGGGCGTGAGGCCCGTAGAGTCTGTGCTCTCAGGATGTACCGGATTTGCTGGATTATCCGAAATATCCGGATCCGTAAACGGGTAATATGCTATGAACGACAGCTTATCTGTTTCTTCGTTGGGCCAGTATTTCAGGGGCGAATAAACGAAAGCGTTAATCTTCAGGTAGAAGGCTGCCTGCTGGTTCCACATGAAGTTGGGCGTGATTCTGCTGGCAGCGGCATCAGCGGCCCAGTTGCTGTCGTCATGATAATAGGCATAGATGCCGATGCTGGTGCTATCGGGGATAGCGCCCTTCACCTCGCCGCGCGTCGTGAACTGCTCGGTATAGCTGCCAAAGCCTACGGCGCGCAGATTCTGCTCGCTGAAATCCAGCCCCTCGTTGCCACAGGCGGCGAGGGCAAATGCAAATCCTATTATCGTCTTTTCAATCTTCAATGGTCTAAATTCCAGAAAGAATCAGGTTCAGTGAATAGGTGGTGTTGCCTCTTAGCGGCGTAGCCACGTTGGTCAGCACGGCAGTAGTGGTCTTTACGCCCATATCGTCGGTGCTGGTTGTCATCTTGTGGTATCTCACCAGTACCGTCAGCGTGAGTGCTGGCTGCGGTATCAGGTAAACATACGTCTTGCGGTCGCCAGTGCTGAGCGCATTCTGCGGCTCAGTGGTCAGACCCTCGGGCTGCCAGGCATAAGGCAGACCGTTGATATAGCGTACCGGAGAATCTATGATGCCATAGCTCTGGTCGTTATTGTCAGTATTGTCGATGGTGAAGGTGTGGTTGATGTCGTAGCCGCCACCATCCTTGTCGAATACCAGGTTCGACCATACAGGGTAGTATTTCTTTGAGAGACCCTCGCCCTCAGTGGTCTGGCTGGTCAGCGACAGTCGGCCTGTCTTAGCCATCTGGCCCGTCAGCGCAATAGAATCTATCAGCACCTTTGTGCCTGCGGCAGGGGCGCTGGCCAGTTTTACGTTGATTTCCAGGCGGGCTAAGGCGTGATGCATCTTCATGCCCAGTGTGCCGGCAGCATAGTTTTCGCTGGCGGCGGGAATGGCGGATGGCTCGTCGTAGTACCACAGCAGGTCCACACAACTGTCGGACTTCTCGCTGCGGCGATAGTCAATATAAGGAGACTCGGTATTGGCGGAAATGCCGATGATGCCGGTGTCGTCGGCATCAGGTGATATAGGCAATTCCTGATAGGGGGCGTAGGCGCTGATGCAGAAGTTAGTCATGCTGGCTGGCCAGTATTTGATGGGATAATAACTCCAGTATCCCTTCATGGGGTCGTCCATATCGCCTACGAAGGTGAACGCCACTTCCTGATTGTACATTAAGTCGGGCCGCTTCTCGGCCGACAGGCTGGCAAAGACGCCGAAGCCGGTATAATAAAGATCCTCGCTGTTCATCGCTCCTTTCTGACCGATAACGGCGCGGGTCGTGTTGTCGTCGTTTTCAGTTGCGCAGTTGAAAGATATGGTTACGGGCTCTACTGGTGTGACCTCGCTGGTCATATCGTCGTGCGAGCATCCTGCTAAGAGCATAGCTCCTAAAGTGATTATACCATATGAAAACGTGCGCGCGTACATTATAGCTTATGTTTTATATATAATTCCTAAAAGCCCAAAGATGTAAGGGGCTTACAGGACAGAGGGGGCCTTAGGTTAGTAACACCTATTACCCTTTAGGTCGATTTATAGTCTTATACTTCTTGTTCTATTTTGCAAAAATAGTAAACATTTTTTATTTTACCAAGACATTTCGGCTATTTTTTGTTGATATTTTAATGTGAGGTGGCGGCGTTTCCGCCACCTCACGTATTGAGAACTTATCTAATGAGCTACTACTTTATTGTCCGTCCGCTCGGAGCGGACTGCGCGTCCGTCGGCTTCGGACTGTGAGTCCGCCCGCTTCGGACTGGGCTTTTCTGCGTAGCTTGTTCATTTAGATGTAGTTTCTTTGAGAATACATCGAAGAGGGATTACTCCTGGTTGCGAGGCAGATCAACATCAATATCACCTTCAACTTCCCATTCAGCTACCTCAGCAGCAAGTTTTACAGAGGTAAGACCGAGGATCAGTTTCAAAGTGTAAGCTTTGTTGTTGGTGAAACCATTTGTATCGTCACCAACCTCAATCTCCTTCCAGATTACATTATTGACAGTAGATTTTCCATCGGCAAGGTTCGCATCTGTGGTCTCAACATCATAGTCAATTGTTACCTTGAACTTAGCCTTTGCATTTCCTTCTGTAGGAATAATCATAAAGTATTGCTTATCAGTAAGAACAGGAGCAATAACATCCTGCTCTGCGGTTGTAACACCAGTACTTCCTCTTTGAATGGTTGGATTCAAATTTCTGGTAGAATTAAGAACTAATTTGAACTTCTCCTTTGTTCCTAAGGTCCAGTTTGCAATTCCTGCAGAAGCGTTATTAAGATTCAATGTGCCAGTTGGGGCTAATGCTTTAGGAGAAGCAGCATCTTCGATAGTAACAGAATTTACATATATCTTTGTATTACCATCAAGAGTTCCACCAGGAGCAATTTGGTCAACAGCAGCTACGACTGTAAGACCCAAACGAGCCAAAGCGTGCTTGAAGAGGAACTTGATCTTCTGGTTTGTAGATGGTTTAACAAGGTCTTTAAGAGGTAAACCTTGTGCAATGGAAATAGCACCATTATTTACTGCGGTATAACTTAGACCACCAGAAGGAGCAACACCCCATAAAAGGTCAACGCTCTTAGTTGGAGTATAGGCCATGGTATATGAAACAGTAGGGTCTGTTGTTGCATCGTTGGCAGACAATGCTGTAATACCAGCTTCAATATCATCAGGAGTTGCTTCGTTGTTCGTATCAGCATTTGAAGCTGCAACAGCACCTGTACCTGGAGTTGCTGTAACATAAGGAGCATAAGCAAAGAAACTCAGTTTGTCTGTTGCTGTTGATGAAGCATGTCCAGTCACACTTAGCATATCTGCTGTTGTCTCATTTGGCCAGTACTTAATTGGAGAATAGATCCAAGAAGGAGAAGTGTAGGTAACATGCTGATTGTACATGAAGTTAGATCCAGTGGCAGCAGCATAGTCACCATCGTTACTTACTTGTGCAAATACACCAAAGCCTTTTCCTGAAGCTTGAAGTGTCGCTGTAGTCTGAGGACCGGTATCACCGGCACGAGTAGCATTGGGCACATAAGTATCAAAACTTACAGCCTGAGCACCTGATACCACACTTTCGTTAGTAGCATCTTCATTTGTACAAGCTGTCAGCATCAGAGCTGAAGCAGCTGCCATCAAAAATAAACTCTTTTTCATAATAGAAATGTTTAAAAAGTTAATAAATAAGAGAATTAAAAAATTGTTTTCTTTCGTAATATGTTGTGTTATTAAATTGTTTACATTGGTACGTCAATAATCTCATCATCGCCCCAGGGCGACACCTCCGCATCGAAGGCTCCAGAGCCCGAGGGCTGCGCATAAGGTAGGTTCGGCACCTCATCGTCGTCATAGAACGGCGCATCTACTACGAGGTCGAGCTCAAGTGTGACGTCTGTCTTGGCAAAATAGCCTGCCTCTTGGCTCTCTTCGCCAGCACGGCGGCTTTCTGCTTCCACAGTCCTATATTTAATCATTTTACCTACGGGATAGCGGAATACATGCTGCGTGCCATCAACCAGCGTGAAGCAGAGTGACAGCATATTGCTGTTCTCGTTACGTTGGGAATCGAGTTCGCGACCGTGTGGCAGTCCGTAGGTACGTATGGTCGTAGTTATATAGCCCACGCTCTTTAGTGTATCGCCATTCTCATAAGAAATATCAGAGACTTTCCAACCATCCAGCAGGTGATAGCCGGCTTGTGAACGGCGCCAAGCTTGCGTCAACAGGAAACCATCGGCCATACCAGAGATACTGCCGATAACACCGCCCATATATTTGATACCAAGCACGCGTACGCGGATAGTCATTTCCGTTTCCATCGTCTCAACGGTCTCATTCAGCGTGATGCCTTCAAACTCCGTAGGAATATTGTTTCTGTCCTTATAAGATATGAAGCGGGGTTTGCCGCCGGTCATTGATGGCAGAATGGAAAAGGAGTCAATCGCACAGCCTATATGTTCTGGCTCTCGCATATATGTAACGTTTATATCCCAGAAATCTGTGGTACGCTGCTGCTGCTGTGCAAAAGCGTAGATATTGTTGAAGCTCTTGGTCTGAGCAAAGCGGATAGAACCAAACTCGTTGAAACTGTGGTTGAAAATTAGCATCTTATAGTCACCTGGCCCCAGCATCGTCTCGTACTGGTCCACAGAGTTGGTCACATCGGTATAAGTAATGTCGTCGCCATCCTTAGCGAAAATGACAGTCATACCAGAAGGCTTCTCGCCAAACTTCGACATCCAGTCCACGTTGATTACTACGTCGGCCTTGCCTACATAATAAACCTCCAGGGGCTCGCGCTGGCAGGAAACGAAGAGTGAGATGCTGGAAATGAGAAGCAACAGGTAAGAGAGATGCCGAACTGCTGTCTGCATCTTTCTGCTTGTGCTTACTATCATTCTAAACTTCATCACTTCTCTTTCTTCTTTAGTAGGTAAACCAACGTGATCTTTAACTTAGTAGGACCTGCGTAAAACAGGTTCTTTGTGTATTTGTAGATGAGGTGCGTGCTGTCGAACTCGGCATTATAATGACGGCGCTGCCCAGCTATGATACCTAAGGAGGCACTCAGCTCCAGGTTCCAGCGGTCGGCCAAAGGCATAGAATAACCGTAAGTAAGGCCTGCGCTGAATACTTCGCCCTGATTACCCACCTTGTTGCGCTCCAAGTCGTACTTAGCAACGGCGGCATAGGCACCATAGAACTGACCGCAGAGGAACGGGCGCCCGCCCTGACAGCGAGGCCAGAACCACTTGCGCAGCTCTAGTCCGAACTCCTGAATCTCGTAGCTCTGATTCAATTTGCTCCAACGCCACCAAGGGTTGTTGTATTCTGCCATAATGCTCCAACGGGAATCCTGACCGAAGGACATCTCGGCCTCGATATTGGGAGCCAGAAGAAGGTCATAAAGCAGGTTGGTTTTCAGCGCCAGCAACGGGGTGTAGGTGGTTGGCGTATAGCTTACAGGGGCCTGTAGTGGCTCCTCGATAAAGTTCAGCGTGTTGACGTAGCTGGTATCAATGAGCACCTTCGTTTCATTACGGTTTTCACCACAGGTAATGCTATAGTCAATGTTGTAATCAGTATGGCGCAACAGGGGGAAACACTCGGTGCTAATCACCTTATAAGAGGCGGAATGACGCTTGGCAATAAGGGCCAGCTTCTTATCGGGATCGTCGCTAGTGTCAATGATAGCCAGGATTTGCTGGCGGTCGGGCAGGTTAGACTTGTTCACCCAGTCACGCAGACCTATCCAGTCCTCAGCTTCGTAAGAGGTGCTGATAGAGTAGGGGTCAATAGAAAAATGGCTTACCAGATACTGGCGAAGACTCTCAACACGGCCTTTTGACAGTTCTTCATTGTGTTTGTAAGAGCCTTCAGGAGATGAGAAACCTTTCAGCGAGAGGTGACGGATATCCATGTTTTCTTGATGGCGCAGGCTGTCGAGCACGTCGTTCAGACTTTGCAACTCACGGCGGTTGTTGCCTAACTCAGGACGGATATCGGTCTTGTTAACGGCAAAACTGATGTAGGCACGGCCCTGGAACTGCAACAAACTGGCGGTGCTCTCGGTGTGAACCTCACGCTGACTGAACACCATACGCTTCTCACCAAGGCTGCGGGTGTTTTCACGGTATTCATTGCCGCAACCATCGGTGCGGGTGGCGATAAGTTTCAGTTGAGCATCCTTCATCCAGGACTTATAGGCGGTGTGCTGAGAGTAGGGCAGGGCGGTGCGTGCTTCAGAACCGGGAATGCGTATCTCGGAATCATTGAATTTCTCGCCGCTGCGCAGCAGACTCATATATGCCCAATGACCATAGAGCTTCACAACGGGGAAGTCCACGGAGTCGGTCTTGGTAACGAGGCGAGGAACGACGGTTACCATATCTGCATGACGCAGATTCTGTCCGGCAATAGCCACTTGAAGATATAGACCGGCGGTATTACCCTGACGACTCAGACGGATGCTGTCAATAACTACAACACAATCCATATCGCCAATCTCACCATAAACGGGGATGGTTTGCTGTTCGGCGATGGACTTTTCCTCCAGAGGCATGGACTCCTGAGCCATAGCATTGCCGCTCACGATCATCAGTATCGTCAGCAACAGTGCAAAGCACCATGTTCTGTTTGTCAATATTTTTGTAGTTTTATTCATGGCCATCTTCCTGGCTGGTTTATGCTTGTGCGTATGTATGTACGCGAAAGACTCAATGTTATTTAATGCAAATATACTAAAAGTTATCGACAAAACAAACAATTACTACCTATTAATGACTATAATTTAACTCATATTAACTAAAAATTTGTAATAAGTGGCGAAAACTTAGTGTTTCGTCGAAGTTTTAGATGTAAGATAGATGTTGTTCATTGTTAGAATATAAGTATTCAATGTTAGAACAAAACAGGGGGAAGAAATGGACTATTTGTAAAACATTCAGAATAAAATAGCGTCAGAAATGTGGGTGACGAAAGAAACGTTTTTGTTAAATTAGGTTTAAAAATAAGGTGTATATATGGTGAGTTTGAGAAAAAAGTCGTATCTTTGCAATTCGTAAAAGCGAGAAAAGCGTGAAAATACAACAAGTGCTGAGCGCCCTTGAACAGTTCGCGCCCCTGCCGCTGCAGGAAAGCTGGGACAATGCTGGCCTGCAGATTGGATTGACAGAGGCGGAGGTTTCAGGGGCATTATTGTGTCTGGACGTGACTGAAAAAGTCATTGATGAGGCTATCGCCAAGGGGTGTAACCTGGTGGTGAGTCATCATCCGTTGTTGTTTCGCGGACTGAAGCAGGTTAGCGATGCAAACGACGTGCAACGTACTGTGCGCAAGGCTATTAAGCACGATATTTGCGTCATCTCTATGCATACCAATATGGATAATGCGCAGGGTGGCGTGAACTTTAAAATCGCAGAAAAACTGGGGGCCGCTGTGCTCACAGATAATAAAGGTCGCACAGATTCCACAGATAATACAGATATTAAGCAGCCCTTCGTGCTGGCGGAATTGCCTGAAGCGATGGAGGCAAAAGCCTTTATTTCATTGGTGAAGGAGCGTTTCGGCGTGAAATGTGCGCATTGCAATGAGCTGTTGAAGAGGCCTGTTAAAAAGGTTGCAATATGTGGCGGAGCAGGTGATTTCATGCTCGACGAGGCTATCGCAGCTGGTGCCGATGCGTTTATTACTGGCGAGATGCATTACCACGTATTCTTCGGACATGAACAGCAGATTCAGATCTGCGTCATCGGGCATTACGAGAGTGAGCAGTTTACCAGCGAGATTTTCCAGGAGATTATTCAAAAGGAATGCCCTGGAGTCACGACTTTCATCGCCGAGACAAACACGAATCCGATTCAATATTTTTGACGTGATACCGTGATAACGGGATTACGGAATAACGAAAGAACGAAATTACGAGATAACGATATAACGAAATAAATTTTAAAGTAAAATTATGGCAAAGAAAGATCCTACAGATTTGTCAGTAGAAGAGCGTCTGAAAACCCTCTTCCAGTTGCAACAGGCCCTGTCGGCCATTGATGAGAAAAAGGCACTTCGCGGTGAACTGCCCTTGGAGGTAGAAGACCTGGAGGCTGAGATTGAAGGTCTGAACACTCGCGTAGAGCGTATTCAGGCTGAGATGGAGGAATTTGAGCGCGCTATCTCACAGAAGAAAGGTGAGATTGAGGATGCTAAGAGCAACGTAGAGCGCTACAAGCGTCAGCTCGATGAGGTTCGCAACAACCGTGAGTATGACACGCTGTCAAAGGAAATTGAGTACCAGAGTCTGGAAATTGAACTTTGTAACAAAAAAATCAACGAGGCTCAGCACCGCATCGCAGAGAAGCAGGATGAGTTGCAGTCAAACAAGAGCGTGCTCGAAGAGAAACTGGCTGACCTGGATTTGAAGAAGAGTGAGCTGGACGAGATTATGGAAGAGACTCGTGCTGAAGAGGATAAACTGAAGGAGAAGGCTCACGAGCTGGAGACAAAGATTGAGCCACGTCTGCTTACTTCTTTCAAGCGTATCCGTAAGAATGCACGCAACGGACTGGGTATTGTTTACGTACAGCGTGATGCTTGTGGTGGTTGCTTCAACAAGATTCCACCTCAGCGTCAGTTGGATATCAAGATGCACAAGAAGGTTATCGTTTGCGAGTACTGCGGTCGTATCCTTATCGATCCAGAGCTAGCTGGCGTAAAGACCGAAAAGCCCGTGGTAGAGGAGAAGAAGACTACACGTCGTCGTGCTGCCGGAACAGGTGCTACTGTCCGCAAGTCTTCTAACTCAAAGAAAGCTACCGATGCTAACGATATGATTTAAGTGAAAAGTGAATAGTGAAAAGTGAGAAATTTGCTACCGCACACCTGCATTCAGGACAGCGGTAGCAAATTTCTTACTTTTCATTTTTCACTATTACCTCATAATAGGTGAAGCGGTAGCAAATTTTTCACTTTTCGTTTTTCACTATTACCTCATAATTTGGAATCTCCTGTAGGAATTCCCAATTGTTTTTTTCGTAGTTCATGCGGCAACAGTAATGCTGCAGACCGTTGGAAATAATCAGATAATCTACGTGAAGCAGAAAATTATACGCCGTAATCTGATCGAAAACGCGCTGGGTAATCTCTATATGTGGCGCTTTATACTCAATAATCATCTGCGGTTGTAATACCTTATTATATAATAGGGAGTCACAACGCAGTTTTTTTTCACCTACCCGTAACTCGACCTCGTTTGCCAGCAGTCCTTTGGGATAACCTTTGTGCTCAATAAGAAAATGCACGAAATGCTGGCGCACCCATTCTTCGGGCGTCAGTGATACATAACGGCGGCGCAGGAAGTCGAAAATCTGACGGCGTCCGTTCTGCTCACGTAATTTTATTTCGTATGGAGGTAGGTTTATTTCCATTTATTTCGCGTAGAGGTAGATTTATTTCATTTTATTTCGTACCTTTGCACGTGCAAAGATACAAATAAGCGAGAGAAAAAGCAAATTATAATGCCTTTTTTCCGAGCGAAAGTATCTAAAAACGAAGTTTAAAGGTACTAAAATTCTTGCAATACGCAATGGCAGAAACCAAAAGTGTAACCTATAGCAGCATTATGAAGGAGCTACAGAGCGGTCAGTATCGCCCTGTTTACTACCTGATGGGCGAGGAATCGTATTATATCGATAAGATTTGCGATTATATTGCCGAACATGCGCTACAGCCCGAAGAACGCGATTTTAACCAGACTATCATGTTTGGCTCTGATGTGAACGCGTCGCAGATTGCTGATGCGGCACGTCGTTATCCAATGATGGCTGAACGACAGGTGGTCATCGTGAAAGAGGCTCAGAATTTAAAAAATACAGACGCGCTGGAGAAATATCTGAAACAGCCGCTTCTGAGCACCGTTCTCGTGATTTGCCATAAAAACGGCAAAATAGACGGGCGTAAGCGTGATTTTGTGAAGGCTATACAGCAATCGGGCATTCTATTTGAGAGCCAGAAACTGAAAGAGCGTGACTTGCCGGCTTTCATCGAGAATTACGTAAAACAGAAAAATGCTAGCATCGATCCCAAATCTACGCAACTCATCGCTGATGCCATCGGAGCAGATTTGAGTCGCCTGGTTGGTGAACTGGAAAAAGTGCTGCTCGGTTTACCTGAAGGAGACCGACGCATCACACCACAGGTAGTAGAAGATAGGATAGGGGTGAGCAAAGATTTTAATGGCTTCGAGTTGAGAGATGCCATTGTGAACCGCAACATCTTTAAGGCAAATCAGATAATAAATTATTTTGACAAAAATCCAAAGGCTGGAAGTATTTACTCATTTCTCCCAATGCTCTTTAATTACTTTCAGAATTTAATGATCGCGTATTATGCGCCACAAAAGAACAGTCAGGAGGCTGTTGCTGAGTGGCTAGAATTGCGATCTCCATGGGCTGCGAAGGACTACATGACAGGTATGAGAAATTTCACTGCAATGAAAACGATGCAGATAATTTCCAAACTACGTGAAATTGATGCCAAAAGTAAGGGCCTGGACAACCCAAATACCCCTCCTGAGGAGCTAATGAAGGAACTAATTTTTTACATTTTGCACTAAAAACGCCCATTTTTTAGCGCTAGAAATTCTAGAATAGGCACCTGAGAAAGGTGCCTTTTTTATGCCTAAATGCCTGAAAAATAAGGGCTTTACATAGAAATAACTACCCCCATATTTTTAAAATTTTCGCTCTTCTGAACCGTCGTTCGGAATTTTTCAAGCATTTAAAAATAGCAATTTTTCGGCTCTTCCGAATTTAACGTTAACTTTTATTGTGATTTAATTAATCATAGTTTTAAAGGTTAAAACTTTTAAAGTTTAAAGATTATGCGTTGATATTTATGTTTTAAAACGTAAACTCTACGTATTTTAAATATTAAATATTAAACATTAAATATTTAAATTTCTTCATTCGGAAACATGAATGTATATTCATAAATCTTCATTTCTATAACTATATATCGTTACAAATCAAGTACTTATGTAAAATACATACCATTTTTACTTTACTTTTCTTTATTATACGCCAAAGATAATGAATAATCCAGGTTTAAGGCTAAATCCTTTATATATAGGCATTTTAGGCATAAATACAGGGCTAAATATGTGTATAATTAAAGTGGATTACATGCTAAAATAAGCGTGTTTTACTTATTTAAGCCATTAAAAACCAATCATTTAACCTATTTTCTTGCAATTTACGTTTATGTTCTTAAACACCTTGAAGTTTAAATTTACGAATCTAAACACAGAAAACTCGCCTTTATTACTTTGAATTTACAAATATGAAAGAGAAAATTTAAATTATAATATCGTAAATTCTTCTTTAAAAAGTTGCACGGTTCAAAATTTTGCTTTACCTTTGTAAACTGAAAACAAAACCGCCTTTTTAGGCCTCAAAACGACTTGATCAACAAATGAAGGATAGAATCAGACAGATTATGGAGACGCAACACATGACCCAACAAGTGTTCGCCAATGCCATCGGTACGACCCCCGCCACCCTGAGTGGCATCTTTAACGACCGTACCCGCCCCACCATTAACATCATAGAGAGCATCAAAAAGAAATTTCCTGACATTAGTCTTGAATGGTTGATGTTTGGACAAGGGGATATGTACCAGCAGTCGCCTACCCTTTCAGGGGAGTCATCAGGTGCTCCAGAAGGTGCTTCTTCTACCCCCTCAATGGGTATGGATGAGATGTTCGATTTTGATCCTATTCCCCATAATTCCAATTTTAGGCCTCAAAATAGCCATTCTGCACCTACTTATAATAATGGTGTAAGAAATACACGGTCGGAAATGGCGCGCGAGGAGGTAATAAAAGTTGACAAACCTATGCGTCATGTTACTGAGATTCGTGTGTACTATGATGACCAAACATGGGAAAGTTTTGTGCCCGCAAAGAAGTAGTTTTTTAACATATAATTACCATGAATTCTTGCGTCCCTTCTGTAGCAAGCGAGCAGAGCTCGAGCGGCCCATATAATTTGCCATTAATTATATGAAAAATTCGTGGATAATTCGTGGTAATTCGTGTTATATTATTTTTTTTTCGTACCTTTGACCTAGGGTCGAAGGTACTTGCGTTCGACAATAAAAAGAAAAGTCTTTTTTTCTTTTGTATTGTTCTCACTTATTCGTACCTTTGCAGCACATTATAAATAAGGTATAAATGAAGAAATATATTTTAGACCTGACGGTGGTGTCGGTAGAACGGGTGCATGAGCGCTATGTGCTCATAAAATTGACCGATAAAGCCCCTTTACCGCCTATGCTGCCAGGTCAGTTTGTTGAGGTACGCGTTGACGGCTCTGCCGGCACATTCCTGCGTCGCCCTATCTCCATTAATTTCGTTGATAAAGTAGCTAATGAACTGTGGTTGCTCGTTGCCTGTGTGGGTGACGGTACTCGTAAATTAGCGCAGTTACAGGCTGGTGAGACGTTGAATTGCGTGCTGCCGTTGGGTAATGGCTTCGCGCTTCCCAGCGGGGAAACCGCTGGGCACGCTGTTTTGCTGACTGGTGGCGGCGTTGGTGTTGCTCCTTTGTTGTATCTGGGAAAGGTGCTGAAAGAGCAAGGTATTGAGCCTGCATTCTTGCTGGGTGCACGTTCTGCAAAGGATTTGCTGATGCTCTCAGAGTTCGAGAAGTACGGTCGTGTATTGGTAACAACCGAGGACGGAAGTATGGGCGAGAAAGGCTTTGTGACGAATCACAGTGTACTTCAGCAGGAGCATTTCGACCTGATTCAGGTCTGCGGTCCTACGCCTATGATGAAGGCTGTAGCCCGTTATGCCCGTGAGAAAGGCATTGAATGTGAGGTATCGCTGGAAAACCTGATGGCGTGCGGCCTTGGTGCTTGCCTGTGTTGCGTGGAAAAAACCACAGAAGGCAATCTTTGTGTTTGTAAGGATGGTCCCGTATTTAATATTAACCGATTGTTATGGCAAAATTAGATGTAAATATAGGGGCACTGAAGTTGAAGAACCCCGTGATGACCGCCTCTGGTACGTTTGGCTACGGCCTTGAGTTTCAGGACTTTGTAGATCTCAAGGGGATTGGTGGTATTATCGTAAAAGGTACAACGCTGAAGCCCCGTGAGGGTAACGACTATCCCCGTATGGCTGAAACAGCGCAGGGCATGTTGAACTGCGTTGGTCTGCAAAATAAGGGCGTAGATTATTTCTGTGAACATATTTATCCGCAGTTATTGCCTACGGGTGGTACTTATATTGTTAATGTAAGCGGATCTTCACCAGAAGATTATGCTGAGTGTGCAGCCTGTGTGGATGCATTGGATGAGATTCCTGCTATAGAACTGAATATCTCGTGTCCTAATGTACGAGACGGCGGTATGGCCTTTGGTGTGACCTGTGCTGGTGCTGCTAGCGTGGTGAAAGCTGTTCGTCAGGCTTATCATAAGACCCTTATCGTGAAGCTCTCGCCCAACGTGACGGATATCACGGAGATTGCCCGTGCCGTAGAAGCTGAAGGAGCTGACAGCGTATCGCTGATTAATACGCTGATGGGTATGGCTGTTAATATTGAGAAGCGTTGTAAGACGCTCTCTATTGGTACAGGCGGCCTGAGCGGTCCCTGCGTCAAACCTGTGGCTCTGCGTATGGTGTATCAGGTGGCTAAGGCTGTGAATATTCCCGTTATCGGCTTAGGTGGTATCAGTACTGCCGAGGATGCTATTGAGTTCCTGATGTGCGGAGCACGTGCTATCGAGATAGGAACGGCGAACTTCCTTGATCCTGCTGTCACTATTAAGGTGCGCGATGGTATCAACGACTGGCTTGACCGTCACGGCGTTGCTGATGTGAATGAAATTGTAGGGGCTATTCGTTAGCCCCTTTTTTATTCCCTCTGCTAAAAGTCGGGGATTTGCCAAAGTTTATAGGTTTTTTCTCTATTATTTAAAGAGGTATATGGGGAAAAAGTCGTAAATTTGCCCAGAAATTCGACTAAAACTAAAAAATATCAATAAAAAATGAAACCTAAGAAGTACTTTATGGCGCTTGCGCTGTCTGTATGTTGTATGACTGCAAGTGCCCAGCAATTAGCTTTTCCTGGTGCTCAGGGATGGGGTCGTTTCGCTACAGGAGGCCGTGCAGGCTCAGTGTATCATGTAACTAATCTGAATGACTCTGGTACGGGTTCGCTGCGTGATGCTGTGAGTCAGCCAAACCGTATCATCGTGTTCGATGTGTCGGGTGTGATTCGTATCAACTCGCGTATTGTTTTCGCTAAGAATCTCTATGTAGCCGGTCAGACAGCACCAGGTGAGGGTGTGACTGTCTATGGCGATGGTGTCAGTTTTTCTGGTTCCGACAATATCATCGTGCGCTATATGCGCTTCAGAATGGGCGCTGTTGGCACGAAGGACAAGGATGCAGCAGGTATTGCAAATGGTCAGAATATGATTTTTGATCACTGCTCCTTCTCATGGGGACAGGACGAGAACTTCTCTGTCAACTGGGACAACAAAGGAACGGCTCCGCAGAACATTACACTGATGAACTCTATTGTTGGTCAGGGTTTGATGACTCACTCTGCTGGTGGACTGATGCAGGCTGATAATATTACGCTTTATCGTATACTGCTCGTAGATAACTCCACACGAAACTTCAAGGTGAAGGGCAAGAATCAGTATGTGAACAATTTGGTCTATAACTGGAAAAACTATGCCTATAACATGGGAGGTGACTCAGAGGGCACCAGTTATGTGAACATTGAGAACAACCTCTTTATCAATGGTCCTGCCGTAGGTGGCGATGCCTTGACGGGTGGTAACAGTGATTTCCATTTCTATGGTAATGATAACTGGCAGGACAAGAACCGCGATGGAGTGTTGAATCCCACATTGTTTACCGGCACTGGTGGTGGTGACAAGGTGAGTACGCCTTACAACTATCCTGCTTTGGAGAAATGGGGTGGCAATGAACTGATAGAGAAACTGTTGCCGGAAGTGGGTGCCTCGTTACCCTATCGTGATCAGGCAGACTGTTATATGATAGATGAGGTGCTCTCTTTTGGTAAGAAAGGAAAACTCATTACTAATGAGAACGAACTGCCTATAGGCGTACCTACCACATGGAGCTGGTTTAAGGGCACAAAGCCTGTTGATAGTGATAATGATGGTATGCCCGATGCTTGGGAAGAGGCAAATGGTACGGATAAAACTAAGAACGATGCGATGACAATAGCTGCTAATGGCTATGCCAATATCGAGAACTATATCAACAGTATCAGCAAGGATGACCGTCAGTTCTTCCTGCGTACACCTATCCTGCCATCTCTGGCTTCTGCAACGACCAATAGTCTGACGATAGAGTGGTATGACTTCAGTGATAACGAGGAGGGTTTTATCATTGAGATGAAGAAGGATGACAATTTCGTAGAAGTGGGACGTACGGCCGCCAACGTGGCACAGTACATTATCAACGATGAGTCACTGCAGCCTGCCAAATCATACGTGGTGCGCATTTGTGCCTTCCAGGGTGATAAGAAGTCGGAATATACAAACGAGATAACCGTTAAGACGCGTCCTGAACAGGCTGATATCATTGACTGTGAGACTTTCGCGGGAACAGGCGACGGCGAATGGCTCATCAACCCGCTCGATGACGAGATTATTACTCTGACAGAGTCCACACCCAAGACGGCTGTCGTGGTAAATAGTGATGCCAATATTACTATCAACGGTAATGGCTACATCAGTGGCTCAGCATCTATGAACAAGGCAGGCAAGGGTACGCTGACTGTTGTCACAGACCAGCAGTATGAGGGAGCTACCGTGCTCCACGATGGCGTCTATGCGTTTTCATCGCTGAAGAACGGTGACGTTGCCAGTGGACTCGGTAAGAGCCAAGAGTTTGCACAGAACTGGGTGATGGATGGTGGTGTGTACAAGTACACAGGTGCAACCACCTCAACCAACCGCTCTGCTATACTCTACAGCGATACCGAACTGAATATAGCCAACAAGGCAGCTGTGGTCACCATGAATGGTAGCATTGAAGGACAGGGTAACTTGGAGATTGGCGGTGAGGGAACTCTTGCTGTCAATACCACAGGCTTCTTTAAGTTCGATGGTAATGTCGTGATGAAGGGTGGTATCATGAAACTGGCTACAAAGGATGTCTCTGATGCTGGCCTCGGTTCAGCGTCGAAACTCGTGATGCAGGGTGGACAGTTTGTTACTGTAGGCAAGAACGAAGCTTCTGTAAAATATAACTTCCCCATAGAGGCTGTAGCAGGTACGACCTCAACCATTGATTTTGATTTGTGGAATGAGAATAGCTGTACGGTGACAGGTACGGGTACCCTTGTTTGGAATGTGCATTATGTGCGCGAGTATATCAAAGGCAACTGGGATAACTTTACTGGTAAACTTATTGTGAATGGAACAGGTAAGGCAAACCAAAGTCAGTTTGCTATTCAGAATGGGATAGGCATTAAGAATGCAACGCTGTACTTGAAAGGTAATGCTTCTGTCAATGGTGCGAAGAATCAGTCTACCTTCTACCTGGGTGGTCTCTCTGGTGATGCAGGCACAGCGCTATCAGGTTTTAACGTGAAGGCAAAGGGTGAGGGTACATGGGTCGTTGGTGGTGCAAATACTGATGAGACTTTCCGAGGCGTCATTGATGATTACGATCAGGCTCATAGTCACCCAGGCAAGACTTCAGTCGTAAAGCAGGGTACGGGTGACTGGCGTCTGACGGGTGCTAACACTTATACTGGTACGACGCAGGTGCAGGCAGGTACGCTCATTGTTAATGGTAAGCATACAGGGACTGGTGCCGTCACAGTAGCCTTAGGTGCTACTCTGGCTGGTAAGGGTACGCTGGCAGGTAAAGTCACTTTGAATGGTATGCTAATGGTGGGCGACACACTGGCTACCGATAAAGGACTGACCTTTAGCGGTGGACTAAATTTGGGAACTGCTGCTATCTTGAAGTTGAATGAAGCCATGGAGGAAAAGACTTTCTATAATGCTGAGGAGATAACAGTATTCACAGGAACAGTTACAGGCACCTTTGCTCAGATACTTCCTGCTACCCCAGGAGAAGGACAGACATGGGACACCACAGAACTATACACCAAGGGAATCCTGAAGGTTGTAGGTGGCGATGAGAAGCCTATAGACCCAACTCCAGATCCTCAGCCTGCTGGCGAGACAAAGACTGCTCTGCTGGCATGGGGTAATATGTATACTCAGTCGTACGACAACAGTGGTGTACAGAATATGATGAAGGGTGCGGAGAATGATGAGGCACAGGGCTTTTCAATTGTCTGCACGGGTAACCTGACTAAAGCCTATACCTCAGGTGGTAATAGTCCTAAGATGAGTATCCCTTATAAAGGAGAAACATTGCTTCGTACACCTATCAAGTTGTCTAACGGTGCCCAAAACACCGTATTCATGCCAGAGGGAGCCAAAGCAACAAAAGTAATCCTTTATAGTGTAACAGGCACCAACGCATCCTCTCGTACCAGCTACTGGAAAGAGGTGGCAGATGTAGAATATACAGAGACGACCACCACTATTCTTGATCTCGATGCTTCACGCGACAATCCCAACGCGGTTAGTTTCTCGCTTAATAGCGTGGCAGATAAGTTTACCTTTACTAATACAGGTGAACAGCAGTGTGTGATTGTCTATATAGAATACCATTTTGGTGGCGATGAGTCTGGCATCAGTACGATTACCGAGGGAAGTCCTGTTAGGATAGAATACTTCATGCTCTCAGGAAAGCCAGTCTCGACACCCACAAAGGGATTATATCTGCAACGTGTTACTATGCAGAACGGAAAGAGCGTTACAAGGAAAGTGGCGTACTAACAAAGGAAATGGTTACCACACGGTAGCCATTTTTTTGTGCGTGAAACATAAATAAGGGCTACCAATCGGCAGCCCTTAACCAACACAAAAACTAAACTAGACTTAACTAAAGCATATTCGGATTTTCACAAACCCTTATAGCGATTGCAAAGATAAACAAAAAAATCCATTCGACAATGGATTTTTCTGTTTATTTTGCATTTTTGGCGAATATTTCTCTAAAATTGTATGCCGATAAGCATAAATAATTGTCTAAAATGACCATAGCTGCCATTGCTTCGACAACGGGTACTGCTCTCGGCAAAACGCATGGATCATGGCGTCCTTTAGCCGTAAATGTAGTGGGATTTCCCTCTAAATCAACGGTCTGCTGTTCGCGGAGTAGGGTAGCAACGGGTTTGAAAGCTACGCGGAAATAAATGTCCTGGCCGTTGCTGATGCCGCCTTGAATACCGCCACTGTGGTTGGTGAGGGTGGTTACGGCGGAACCGTTACCAACAGTGAAACGGTCGTTTTGCTCAGAGCCACGCTGGGTAACGCCGGCAAAACCTTCGCCGTATTCAAAGCCCTTCACTGCATTGATTCCCAGCATCGCACTGCCCAGTTGAGCGTGCAACTTATCGAATTCTGGTTCTCCCAGTCCTACGGGACAGCCTTTGATGACGCAGGTGATGACACCACCGATAGTATCTCCATCGGCTTTTACCTGTTCTATCAGTGCGGCCATCTCCTGTGCTTTCTCTGCGTCAGGACAGCGCACAGCATTGGTCTCAGTGAGCGAGAGGTCGTACTTCTTATAATCGCGATTCAGAGCAATATCGCCGACCTGTGATGTATAGGCCTGAATACTGATGCCCATCTGACGGAGCGCTAGTTTTGCAAAAGCACCACCAACCACACGACTGATGGTGATTCGAGCTGACGAACGACCGCCTCCGCGATGGTCGCGAACGCCATACTTGCTATAGTACGTAAAATCTGCATGTGAAGGGCGGAACAGCGTGCGCAGGTTCTCGTAATCTTGCGAGTGCTGGTTTTGGTTATAGACAAGGAAGCCGATAGGACAGCCTGTAGTCTTTCCTTCAAATACCCCACTGAGCAGCTCAACCTTATCGGGCTCCTGACGTGAGGTGGTCAGCTTACTTTGTCCAGGGCGACGGCGATTCAATTCGCCCTGAATGAACTCCATATCAATGTCTATGCCTGCAGGCATACCATCAATCACACCTCCTACGGCAGCTCCGTGGCTTTCACCGAAAGTGGTCAGTGTAAAGAGCTGGCCAAATGTATTCCTCATATCCCTCAGTTCTTAAACCTCAATTTTCAAATCTCAAATCAATTAATGGTGACAATGTCCACAGCCGCCTCCGCCACATTCATGGTCTTCACTACCGCAGTCACCGCCGCAGTGACCACCACAGCCGCCGCACTCGTGACTCATCTGAGCGATGAGGTTCTGAATCTCTTCTTTTGTAGCTTCACGGTTTTCAAGCACTTCGCCTGTGAACTGCAGTGTGGCGCCAGCCAGCGGATGGTTAGCATCGAGTGTCACACCGTCTTCTTCTACCTTTGTGACGCGTACCATGAAGTGCTTACCTTCTTCATTCTTCATTGTAATTACGGCATCAGGGTAGATATTATTGCTATCAAACTTACCATCAACAAAGAATTCCTCACGTGGCAGTTTGTGTACACCTTCTGCAAAATATTCGCCAAAGGCATCTGATGGAGCCAGTGTGAAATCGAACTTCTCACCTTGTGCCACGCTGATAATGCGCTGTTCAAAGCTGTCAAGTGAGAAACCGAACCCACTGATAAACGTGAAGGGACGACCCTGTTCTGTCTGTTCTACTAGATTCTTTGTGCCGTCGTCTTCTATAGAGTAGAGTTGATAACTAACTGAGATGTAATTGTTTTGCTTGTTGTCCATTATAATATATCGTTTTTTCTGTTTCGTACAGTTTAGCTGTGCAAAGGTACGAATAATTTATTGAAAAGTCCCCATAAAAAACAAAAAAAAGGATGTCAAACGTTTGACATCCTTTGTTAAAGTGTTTTTTCCTTACTTTCTCTTATTTCAAACCACGGTTGATCAGAGTGGTGTTCAGCAGAGCCAGATACTTTCTGTACTGCTTCTCATCCAGGATGAAGTGCATATAGCGAACATCCTTCTTCACAGCCATGTCAACCAGGGCTTCGCGCTCTGAGCTATGTGCATTGGCAGCCAGTTTCATCTCCTTGCAGAATACATTGTGGATGTCCTGTACAGCCTCCATCTGATCTGAGTTCAGGCCCAGTGTAACAGCCAGTTTACGCATATTGACTGTCATGTCGTAGGCCTCTACGCTGTTTACTGCGTTGTTGTTCTCATTCTCAGCAAATGACGTTGTCATTGTGAACATAGCAACTACCATCAAAACAATCTTTTTCATAACTTTTTTCCTTTCTTTTTCTTTACTCGGGACCTTGAGCTTTTTTTCTTTGTTATCCTTTTAAATTTTTAATTTTAATGTTTACTGACTAATTTCTTTCGGTCCCTACCTTAATTATTAATTTGTGTTGTTATCCTTAGTCATTAGGATTTTGTTGAACTTTGTTCGAACTTATTTCCTTTTGACGATGCAAAGGTACGGCGTTTTTCCGAAATGACAATGAATTTTTGTTCGCTGTGTGCGATAACAGCCCGTATTTTTGACCAAAATCAATAAAAGGGGCTATTATTTGCCCCTTTTTTGTGTGAAATATGCTTTTGGCTGTTATTTGCAGTTTCTGGCCTTGATGATGTTTTTCACCACTATATATATAATAGCCAGCGCTATGATGCTAAGAATGACGGCAATGATATAGTGATTGTACTCTTTGATGGTATCTTCCAGTTGATTTTCAGGCACAATAGCATGTAGATACCAGCCCATTCCTGCCAATATAGCGTGCCATGCACCTGCGCCGATGGTGGTATAAAGCAGGAATTTCCAGTAAGTCATGCGTGCCAATCCTGCTGGGATACTTATCAGATGGCGGATGCCTGGTACCAGTCGGCCCGTGAGCGTAGCCATTACGCCGTGGTTATCAAAGTAGCGTTCACTCTTCTCAACCTTCTCCTGATTTAGAAGACAGAGCTTGCCCCATTTGCTGTTGGCAAATTTATAGATAACGGGTCGGCCTACGTAAAGTGCTACGAAATAGTTAATGGATGCCCCTAGATCAGCACCGATGGTAGCAAAGAGGACAACAAGGAAAATGTTCAGTTCACCGCTGGCAGAATGGTAGGCTGCAGGAGCTACTACAAGTTCTGAGGGTACAGGTATCACAGTGCTCTCCAGCAACATGAGTAGCAAGATGGTGCCGTAGTTGAGGTTTCCAAGTAAGGTGCTTATCCAAGTCATTTTTTATTCTTATTTTAATGTTTAATCTTTAATGTTCAGCTTGTCCTTAATGTATTGATAATAGTCTTCGGACTTGATCTCTTCCGGGAACATGTGGCTGAGTGCTACTCGGCACTCCTTTGGATTTACTTTGCAGGCTTTCTGGAGGTAATTCAAAAATTCTTTGTAATTCTGCATATCATAGCAGCACAGTGCCATATAGGCATAGCCCTCTGTGTTTTGACCGTTTCCCTGCTGGTCGTAGTGGGCAAAGAATTTCTTGAAGAGGGTATAGGCTCCTTCCAGATAGCGGTTGTCGTAGAATGATACAATGACACGCAGAAGCGTCTGTTTAGGGGTTTCACTTATCTCTACTGCCTGATGGAAAAACTTCTTGGCTTCATCCATTCGGTTGGCTCCTAACAGGATATGCCCCCTGATAAGTGATAATTGAACGTGGTCGCAGTCCAACGTGTCTGTTTTGTCGAGCACTTCTAGTGCCTTATCTACTTCATGATTCTCTGCATAGGCAAAGGCCAGTTCCTGATAGATGTCGTAGAGGTATGGTGAGTCATCGGGAGCCAGTTCTAGTGCCTTTTGCAAAACGTCAATAGCCTGTTCCGATTTTTGCATGTTAATAAGACAGGTGCCTTCATAGAGCAAAGCAAACTCATCGTAGGGAACAAGTTCCTGATAGCGCTGATAGAATTTCTGGGCCTCCTCATAATTATTCAAGCGATAGAGTCCGTTGGCTTTTGCCAAAAGACTTTCTGGGTCGTCAGGGTCAATAGCAATGGCATATTCACTGCTCTGTATAGCTTCGCTATAGTCCTCGTTCATGAATTGTGCCGATGCCAGTGCATTCCAGTAGTTCTTAGAGAAAGGATTGGCGTCAATAAGCTCATTAAAAATACGTTGACTATCTTTGTATTTCCCCATACCGAAAAGCGTACGTGCCATGAGTTCCTTGAAATCTACAGAATCTTCCTGTTTGGCTTTTTCCATCCAGAGCATGGCCTTTT
>Ga0310786_10003279_pt1 | contig 23696 bp, 16 predicted proteins | sample AusTroGonzalo_MG_FD_203881 | JGI IMG/M metagenome (GOLD analysis project Ga0310786, IMG submission 203881) | Bovine rumen microbial communities from tropical cattle in Woodstock, Queensland, Australia - Gonzalo_03 (v2) (version 2) | ecosystem: Host-associated > Mammals > Digestive system >...
TGTGACTGGGGCGTTTCGGCGGTGGATAAGGCGTGGTGTTCCGTGTCGCCCTCCGGCGGCATCAAGGGTACCTCCTCCGTCAAGGTGAAATTGGATGCCAACCGTACCGGCGAAGTCCGCGAGAACACGCTGACTTTCGTGTACGGTTCGGAAACCCTGACCGTTCCCGTCCGGCAGGGCCTCAACGAAGAAGACCTCCCGCCGGATCCGGGCGACATCGTGGTTCCGGACGGTTATCACCTGGTTTGGCATGACGAGTTCGATGAAGGAACCTTACTGGATCCGGCCCATTGGACCCATGAAGTGAAAAGCGCCGGCTGGGTGAACCACGAGCTGCAGAATTATGTGAACCATCAGACTTCCACCGGCAGCGTGGTGACGGAAATCAAGGACGGCTCCCTGCATATCCATTGCTTCAAGGAGGGCGGTAAGATTTACTCCGGCCGTGTCTATGCCCATGTGAAGGAAGGGTGGAAGTACGGTTACATCGAGGGCCGTATCAAGCTTCCCAAAGGCAAGGGAACCTGGCCGGCCTTCTGGATGATGCCGGTCAACTACACCGGCTGGCCCGACAGCGGTGAGATCGACATCATGGAGGAAGTGGGCTATCATCCCAACTATGTCTCCAGCAGCCTTCACGCCAATGCCCATGTGCATACAAACAACACACAGGTTACCAAAGAAATGTACTGTGCGGGCGCGGAAGGAGATTATCACGTTTATGCGATAGAATGGACGCAGGAAAAGATCACCACCTTCGTGGATGGCAAGGTCCTGCTTACTTACGCGAATCGCGGTCTCGGTCATGACGACTGGCCTTATGACGCTCCTTTTTATGTCATCCTGAATCTGGCATGGGGCGGAGACTGGGGCGGAAGCCAGGGCGTGGATGAAAGCGCCCTTCCTGTAACCATGTCCGTGGATTATGTCCGCGTTTTCCAAAAATGACGAATGAAACCATGAAGAGTATCCGTACCCTGTCCCTGGCTTTGATTCTCTTAGCCGTGATCTCCTGCCAGGAGAAGAAACAGAATACCACCATCGGGGCATCCCCGGAGATGGAGCGTCGCGTGGAGAAGATCCTCGCCCAGATGACTTTGGCCGAGAAAATCGGTCAGATGAACCAGGTTTCCGCCGGAGGAGATGTGTCCAATTATTCGGATGCGCTCCGGAAGGGACAGATCGGCTCCATCCTGAACGAAGTGGATCCGGTGAAGATCAACGAGTTCCAGCGGATTTGCGTGGAGGAATCGCGTTTGGGCATCCCTCTGTTGGTGGCCCGCGACGTGATTCACGGCTATCATACCGTGTTCCCGATTCCGCTCGGCCTGGCCGCGACCTTCAATCCGGAACTGGTGGAGCAAGGCGCCCGCATTGCCGCCCTGGAAGCGACGGCGCAGGGTGTCCGGTGGACGTTCTCGCCCATGCTGGACATCGCCCGCGACCCGCGCTGGGGCCGCATTGCCGAGGGCAGTGGCGAGGATACATATCTGGACACCCGAATGGCCGAGGCGATGGTTCGCGGCTATCAGGGCGAACAGCTTGACAGTACGTCCATGGCGGCCTGCATCAAGCATTTCGTGGGCTATGGCGCTGCCGAAGGCGGCCGTGACTACAACAGTACGTACCTGACCGAACGGCAACTTCGCAATGTGTACCTGCCGCCGTTCCAGGCGGCCGTCGAGGCCGGCGCCATGACGCTCATGACCTCCTTCAACGACAACGACGGCGTGCCTTCCACCGGCAACACATTCGTAGTGAAGGACATCCTCCGCGGCGAATGGGGCTTTGACGGCCTGGTGGTCACGGATTGGAATTCCATGGGCGAGATGATCAACCACGGCTTCGGTGTGGACCGCAAGGACGTGGCCCGGAAGGCCCTGGAGGCGGGTGTCGATATGGACATGATGACCTACGGCTTCCTGTCGCATCTGGAAGAGCTGGTCAAGAGCAGCGCGGTGAAGGAGTCGGACATCGACAATGCTGTCCGCAACATTCTCCGGGTGAAGATCCGGCTGGGGCTCTTCGAGCATCCGTATGTGGATGTGGAGGCGGGCGCGGCCGTGCAGTACGCTCCGGAGCATCTGGAGGCGGCGCAGAAGACCGTGGAGGAATCCGTCATCCTCCTCAAGAACGACGGCGTGCTGCCCCTGAAGGCCGATGCCGTCCGCAACATCCTCGTGACCGGTCCGATGGCCGATGCCCCGCATGACCAGCTGGGTACCTGGGCCTTCGACGGCGAGAAGAGCCATACGGTCACGCCCCTGAAGGCGCTGGAAGCGCGTTTCCCGGGCAAGGTGACCTATGTCCCCGGCCTCCGCTACAGCCGCGAGAAGCGGAACGCTTTCGCGGATGTCGTGGCCGCCGCCCGCCGCGCCGACGTGGTGCTGGTGTTCCTGGGTGAAGAGGCCATCCTTTCCGGTGAGGCCCATTCTCTGGCCGATTTGAACCTGAAGGGCTCCCAAAGCGAACTGCTTGCGGCCCTGAAGGCGACCGGCAAGCCCGTCGTCGCGACGGTGATGGCCGGACGGCCGCTCACCATCGAACGCGACCTCCCCAACTGCGGGGCCATGCTCTATGCGTTCCATCCCGGAACCATGGGCGGTCCGGCGCTGGCGAACCTCCTCTTCGGCGACGTGAACCCTTCCGGAAAGACGCCCATCACCTTCCTCCGGACCGTGGGTCAGGCGCCGCTTTACTACAGCCACAACATGACCGGCCGTCCCTACAACGGGGAAACCCTCATCGATAATATCGAACTGGAGGCCGGACAGACGTCGCTGGGCAACACCTCCTATTACCTGGATTACGGCGCTTATCCGCTGTTCCCCTTCGGGTATGGCCTCAGCTATACGCAGTTTACCTATTCTGACATCGCTCTGGACCGGGCTTCCTATGGCGCGGATGACAGCATCACGGTAACATTGACACTTGCCAATACTGGGAAGTATGACGGAACCGAGGTGGTGCAGGTGTACATCCGCGACTTGGTGGGCTCCATCACCCGTCCCGTGAAGGAGCTGAAGGCATTTGAGCGGGTGTCCCTGAAGGCCGGCGAAAGCCGGAACCTGGAACTGCGGATTCCCGTGTCCGACCTGGCCTTCTACGGCCTGGACGGCGAAAAGAAGGTGGAGCCCGGTGATTTCCAGCTTTGGGCGGCCGGCGACAGCGCCTCCGGCGAACCTCTGTCTTTCAAAGTGGATTAAGGCCGATGAAAATGTTCTCTCTCCTCGTTCCCGCCGCCGTGGCGGCCCTGCTGATGAGTTGCGGCGAAAAGCCGGACGAACCCGTCGTGGACCCGCCCGCACCGGTCGACGGCCCCGTCGCTACCGTGTACACCACGTCCTCCAAAGAGCGGTTCGTGGAGAGCACGTTGCCCCTGGGCAAGCCGGAGGATGTGCATTTCTACAAAGTGGAGCGCAGCGGAGAGACTTTCCAGGAGGTGGACGGCTTCGGCCTGGCCATTACCCAGGCTAGTTGCTACAACCTGCTGCTGATGCCCAAGGACGCGCGGGACGCCTTCCTGACGGAGCTGTTCAGCCGGGAGAAGGGACTCGGATCTTCCCTAATCCGGGTGTGCATCGGCGGTTCCGATTTCTCCATGGACGAGTTCACCTGGTGCGACGTGCCGGGGATGGAGAACTTTGCCGTGCATCCGCTGGACGAGGAATGGCTGTTCCCGGTCCTGGACCAGATCTTCAAGATCAATCCGTCGGTGAAGATTATCGCCTCGCCTTGGAGCTGCCCCACGTGGATGAAGGTGTCCGACAAGGGTGGATTTTACGACAAATGGACGGGCGGACGCTTGAATCCCGCTCATTATCAGGAATATGCCGATTACTTTGTGCGCTGGATCCAGGAGATGGAGCGCCGCGGGTATCCCATCTATGCCGTCACGCTGCAGAACGAGCCGCTCAACTCGGGGAATTCCATGTCGCTGTACATGACCTGGGAAGAGCAGCGGGACTTCATCAAGCAGGCCGTGGGACCGGCGTTCCGCGCCGCAGGACTCAAGACCAAAATCCTTGTCTTCGACCACAATTACAACTACGACGGCATTGCTTCCCAGCAGGATTATCCGATCAGGATTCTGCAGGACGCGGAGGCTGCGCAGTATGTGGCGGGATCGGCCTGGCATGACTACGAGGGAAACGTGACTACGCTGGACAAGGTGCACGACGCTTTCCCTGATAAGGAAATCTATTTCACGGAAGCCTCCATCGGCACATGGAATTATAAGTCCTTCGATGTCCGTCTGATCGAGGATTTCCGGGACATTTTCTTAGGGACATTAGGCCGGTACGGGAAAGGAGTCACCCTGTGGAACCTGATGCTGGATGATCAGGGGAAACCCTATCGCCCGGGCGGGTGCAGCACGTGTTTTGGCGCCGTGACCCTTTCCTCTGCCGACCATAAGACTATCACTCGCAACAGCCATTATTACGATGTGGCGCATTGCTCCAAGGTCCTGCAGCCCGGCGCCGTACGGTTGGGGACTAAGGGTTATGAGAACTCCGGCCTTACGTACCAATGGTACCGGAATCCGGACGGATCCCAGGCCCTGCTGCTGCTCAATGAGGGATCGTCGGATGCGCTGGTAAACTTTGTGACGGGCAAATATTCAATCAGTTGCAAGGTACCCGCAAAGGCCATCCAGTCCATCCGCTGGGAGGAGTGAGAATAAATCCTTAACTTTACGGTATGCAAACGAGTTTTTTTCGCCATATATCCCTTATGGCTGCCCTTTTTGCGGTAGCCGCCTGTCATGAAGAACAGCCCGCGCCGGAGCCGGAACCCCGGCTTCAATCCGTTTCCGTGACGGAAACCTCCCTGGTCCTGCCGGTGGAGGGGAGCGTGGAAATCGATTTCCGGGTGGAGGAGCCGGGCTACGTGTTCAACTATTCCGTGGACGATTCGCGCTGCCAGGTCCAACTGAAGGGAAAGGACGGGAAAACCCCGGCGGAGTTCCGGATTTCCCGGATCACTCCCGGCGCGGAGCCCGGGCTGTACACGGCCGTCCTGACGGATCTGGGCGTGAGCACCGATTATGACAAGGAGGTCCGGCTGCTGGTGGAGAACACCAACTATCTGTCCTCCACCTCGTTTATGCCGTCCGAGTATTTCGAAGTCCGCAGCGAGTATGCGGGGCAAGGACCCGTCCTGAACACCGGCCTTCCCATCGTATATGTCGATACGCAAAACGGCTGGGCCGTCAATTCCAAGGAGACGTTCGTGCCGGCCGCCCTCCGGATCGAGGGAACGGAGGAATATGAGGGACTCGAGGATGTGACCTGCGAAATCCGGGGCCGTGGCAACACGACATGGTCCTGGCCCAAGAAGCCGTACCTGATCAAACTGGAGAAGAAGCAGGGTGTCCTCGGGATGCCCAAGCACAAGCGCTGGGTGCTGCTGGCCAATTTCATGGACCGGACCCTGATGCGGAACCTCGTGTCGATGAAAGTTGCCTCGTTGACCCGGCTCGACTGGACGCCTCATTGCGTCCCGGTGGAACTGGTCCTGAACGGGGTGCACAAGGGCTCTTACCTCCTGATCGAGCAGGTCCGGGTGGACAAGAACCGGGTGAATATCACGGAAATGGAGCCGACTGACAATGACGGCGAGGCCGTTACCGGCGGCTATCTGCTGGAACTGGACTTCCATTACGACAATGAGGTGCAGTGGGTGGATCCGCACGGGAGCGGCAAAGCGTGGAGTGGTGGTATCCCTTTCGGCGTCAAGTACCCCGATGAGGACGACCTTACCTCACAGCAATTGACCTACATCAAGAACTATATCTACGAAGCGGCCGAAACCATTTATGGTGACAACTTTACGGACCCGGACAACGGGTACGCGAAATATATCGACGTGGATTCTTTCATCGATTACTGGATCGTATTCGAGGTGATGGGGAATCACGAGCTGGGCAATCCGGGAAGCGTGTACATGCACAAGGACCGCGGCGGGAAACTCGTCGCCGGACCCTGCTGGGACTTCGACTGGGGTGTCCTTTCGTACAACACTTCCCCGCAGGCTAAGACCGGTCTGATCAATGGCAAGGCTATCTGGTACGCTCAGCTGTTCAAGGATCCCGTCTTCAAGGCGAAAGTGAAGGATCGCTTCCAGGAACTGCTGCCGGAACTGAGGAAGATTCCGGATTACATGGACGAGTGCGAGAAACTCCTGACGGAGTCGGCCAAGCTGAATTTCGCGATGTGGAATCCGGCGGAAGACGCCTCCATGAACGACTGGCAGATTATCAACGGAGACGAGAACATGACGTTCCATAACGCCATCGCGCGTCTCAAGAGCAATTACAGGGAAAGGCTGGAGGTGATTCCAAAGAACCTTTAGTCCTCCCAGGCGAGCGTCCGGCTGCCGTCGGGATTCACGGTGATATGGACCTTGAGGGTCTCCTCGGGAAGGAGTTCCTCGATGTTCTCCGGCCACTCCATCAGGCACAGGCAGCCACTGTCCAGATAGTCGTACAGGCCGATGTCAAAGGCCTCTTCGAGCCGCTCAATCCGGTAGAAATCAAAGTGATACATCGGCTCGCCCGAGCCGGTGCGGTATTCGTTGACGATGGCGAAGGTGGGGGAGCTGACCGCGTCCTCGCTGACTCCGAGCCGCTTGCAGACCGCCGTGGTGAAGGTCGTCTTGCCGGCGGCCATCGGCGCGTAGAAGGCGACGAGTTTCCGGTCCCCGAGGGCTTCGAGGAATTCTCCGGCGGCGCGGTCCAGGTCCTGCAGGTCGCGGATATGGAGTTCGTGTTTCATCGGGTGCAAAGATAATCATAAATCCAGAATATTCCGCCGGTCCAGGAAGCGGTAGCCCGCGGCTTCCAGCAGATGGCCGGGCCGGATGTCCGCCAGGCCGGCGAGGTCGGCGATGGTCCGGGCGATCTTGATGATGCGGGTGTAGGCGCGGGCGGAGAGCCCCAGTCGGTCGATGATCCGCTCCAGCGTGGCCTTGCACTCGTCGTCCAGGGGACAGAACCGCTCCAGCATCTTGGAGGACATCTCCGCGTTCGTGAAGATCCCTGCCCCCAGGAACCGTCTCCGCTGGACCTCCCGCGCCTCCCGCACGCGTTCTGCGATGGCGGCAGAAGGCTCTCCCTTCCGGCCCTGTATAAGTGCCGATGTTTCAACGGGATGGATCCAGAGTTGTATGTCAATGCGGTCCATAATCGGCCCGCTCAGCTTCGAGAGATAGGCCGCCCGCTGGCCGACGGAGCAGGTGCAACGGTCGCCCTCGCCGTAGTAGCCGCAGGGGCAAGGGTTGGAGGCGGCGATGAGCATAAAGGATGCGGGATAGACGATCTTCGCCTTCAGGCGGGAGATGGTGACCTTCCGGTCCTCGAGCGGCCCCCGGAGGGCTTCCAGCGTCGATTTCGGAGCCTCGCAAAACTCATCGGCAAAAAGAACACCACCCGAGGCCAGGCTCACTTCCCCCGGTAGGATATTCTCCCCGCTGCCCCCACCCAGAATGGCGGCTTTGGAGGCCGATATGTGCGGCGCCCGGAACGGCCGTCGACGCATCAGCCCCAGATGGCCTGTTGTTTTACCCGCTACCGACCATATTTTGGAGGTAACGGAAGATTCCTCCCGCGTCATCGGCGGCAGTATTCCTGCCACGGCCTTGGCCATGGAACTCTTCCCGGAGCCAGGTGCACCAATGAAAATAGAATTATGATTGACTTTCCGAACTACTCCAAGGTGGAAAAGAAAGTGGCCAATCCAAACGAGGAATGGCCACTTAGAGTATTCCTTTCATAATTACTCCGACTCAACGTCCTTCTGAGTACTGGGGATATCATCGTCATATATGGTAAGAGGATGGTACCGAAGACTTCGAAAATATACCTCATCTTCATCTTCAAACACCCCCGGGACTTTGCTAGTCATTGAATCCGGCAAATAGAATACCCCGGCTTCCGCATCAAAGAAGCTCGGCCCGATGATGTATCGTATCTCGGGATTGACGGTGGTCCTCATGTTGAAAATCACATAGACGTGCTCCTCCAAGCCCTTCGCCGCCGCATCCGGTTCAGTTGTTTTGACGGCCAAGGATGGGGTGTGCATTACAATCTCGACTACGATAAGATAGTGGTCACGGTAGCACGGGACGATTCTTTCGACCATCCGCTGGACGAATTTACGCATGTTCTCCTTGCTGTCTTCTATTGACTTTAAGTGCTCCGCAAATTCGGCCACTTCGATTTTGCTCTGCTGCAGTTCCAAATACCGCTTGTTCTCCTTCTGAATCAGCTGGTCCAGCCATTTCTCCTCTTTTTCCAGCGCTCCCATCTCCTCCATAAACGTACTCTCAGAAGAAGCATACTTCCGCACTCTCAAGAACCGGTCGGTCAGTGTCTGTTTTTGCGCTTCGACCTCCGCCTTCTTCGTGCGATAGTTCTCCAATCGCTGCGAAATTTCCGTCAACGATGACGTGAACGGGAATGATTGGAGGTACTCCAGGTATTTGGAGTGATTCTGACGGCAAATCGTCCAAACCGCGAAATCGAGCGGGCGCATAGGGACAGAGTCTGCTCCATGAGACTTATGATTCGTACAGCGGTAATTCCTGACGAGTATTCTCTTCCCGGAATGACCCTTTCCGTATTTTATGTCTCCAGTCATAAACAACCCGCATTGACATTTCACCAGTTTCGATAATAAGCAGAAATGCTTCCGGCTGATATCGACGAAGAGACCGCCTTTACCTTTGGCAAGGGTAGTTGTCGATTCTTTCATTTTTAGTTGTACTGCATCAAAGGTTTCCCTCGGGATTATCATTGGGTAACGGACCATACCCGGCTCGCTGAGTATGAATTTTGGGGCGGACGTGTCCTTGTAAACCCAGTATTCGGTTGATTTTTCACGATACTGGGTCTTAATCAGGTCACCAGTATAGAACTCGCACTTGAGGGCCTTGTTGACATTTCGCTTTGAGTGGAGGTACGGGTCAAGACCCAGTGCCACACATTCATCCCGAATCTTTGAGACCGAGCATTGGGTCGGATCACCGTTGATGCCGTGCAAATACCAATCATATATCTGCCGGATCTGCTTCGCCTGGTCCTCGTTTACTTCCATCTTTGAACGGAGTTTGCCGTTCACCTTCACGGCCATACGGACTCTGGTATATCCAAAGAGCGTCTTCCCGACGATACTCAATCCCTGTTGGGTTAAATCTCTATGCGCCTGCTTGAATCGTACCCTCTTTTCCTTCATTTCGGTCTCTGCGAACTCGGCAAACACCGAAAAGACAATATTCGAGGACGGGGATGCGTTACCGTAATCATCGAAGAGGGAAAACGAGATGTTGATTACGTATAGCTGTATATTGTTGTCCAAAAACCACTGCTTGATCTGCTCCAGGATGATTTTTCTGCGGGCAAGGCGCGATATCTCGGTGACCAGCACGATTCTGACATCGTTGTTCATCAGGTAATCCTGAAGCTGGCCGAACCCATCCTTCTTGTCAAGGGAAATGAACCCGGACTCCTTCGTCTCGAAGGTTTTCTCCAAGGTCAAGCCCAATTTCTTGGCCATGTTCTCCAAAGTCTCAGCTTGGGCTTTCGTGTCTTGTATATATGTCGAGACACGGGCAATCGCAACACATCTACTACCAAACAAAGTTGTATTCATAGCATAAAAATAGGTATTAAATCATTATCATTCAACCGTTTTCGTGGTTTCTTCTCAAACTTTCTCACAGAATCGTGATTCTCACATTTCCAAAACATAATCCACTAATTATCAATCGTTTATGATTCTGCCGCCAACCATCAACGAGAGTAAGCGGAACGGACCGTCCTTTTGATTTCCTCGACCGAGAAGCCGCCAGCCGGGTCCATATAGTATGCAACCAGGTAATCCGTCGCAACATCCTCCGGAATCCCCTCGAGCCGGAAGAAGAAAGCCAGGATATAGAGGTTATTGTTCCGAACGCCATGAAAGACGGCATGGTACTCCTCGAACAGGCTCTGGGTGTTGACGATGGCATCCCGGATAGCTATATGGTCAGTAAGGGGTACGGGATAGGCGGGATTGTCATAGTCAAGTTCCGTCCGTATCTTTGTCGCCGACGTTACCGGTAATGCGGCCTTCGCCGGAGGGGTGTAGGTGGGGACAGAAACGAAGTCAACATGATATGGGATGACGTCATGGTTGATCCACATATCCCTGTCATAGGAGAAGAAGCACGCCCGGCTCGGATTGGAACAGGACGAATCGAACTTCACATCGGGCCTCTTTTTGAATCCGGTAACGTCGCCGAGGTGATGATATAGGTCGGAGTGCCTCGACGGGTCGGTACTATCTGTAAGGATGAACACCTTTACGCCTGAACCCGTCGGAGAAGTCATCGCGGCCAAGGTGTGTGGAAAAGCCTTTGCCATGATTTTCATATCCCGAGGACTACTGACGTCATCCAGGTCAAGGCAGATGACGCCGTTATACTGAAGCAGGGCCGCATCGTTTCTTTCGGAGAATGTGCCCGATGGGCATATCACAGGGAGCAGCATCACTTTCAGTTGATCCTGCTCCGCTGGGGCCTTCGCCTTACGGATTGACTTGATTCTGTCTTTCAAGTCATCGCCGGGATTCCGCATCTCCTCCAACACTTCCAGGAGGGGACGGTGAATCGGGGTCTTGGTCTCGTAGATGGATTCGAATGTCGAGACCAGTAGCTGATTTAACAGTGCCATAAAATTTCGCAAAAACGTTGTGCCAATTGAAGTATCATATTATTTCACATATATAGAGATGGGCTTTTTTTTGGCAGTTGTAGCTGGCCTCAAGATTTCCCATCTATGGTCATCGTTATCTGTAATCCGGAAAGGAACCTCATGAAGGTCTTGTATCTGTCTGATGCCCTTCTTGGTGAGATGGGGACCAATCCGTAAAGGATGGATAACGGAATGGTGAAGCTGTACGCAGTACCGGATTCGACGGCTGTCCGGATCCGTGGGTCATAAAAATACAGTCGGCATAGATAGTAGAGGTACTTCTTCTCCGGTCTTGATCGTTTCCGGGAAGGTTTCAGGAGGCCGCCGATCCTGCAGGCCGACGGCGAATTGGCCTTGAAATACTCTTGGGTCCCGTAAGCCAGGTCGTAATCGATATCAGAAGAGAACCAGACCTTGATCGGCTGGCCATTGTGCTCCCGTATCCGGATCCTGCATATCGTCTGGACTAAGAGCGACATTTTATAGTCCCTGAAATCCATCTTGAAACCGAACATGCTCGATATCTGATTCGTTATCGGTTCCTCGGGGAGTCGCCATTCGCCAAGGAAGATGACCGAGCTGCAGTCACGGTATTCGTTGGATCCCCGATCGTGGCCGGAGCCGCGGTAAGTCACATTGATGTTGTCCTCTTTCCCGCCAGCGTCCAGGAGGACACGTTGGAGTATCTCCGGAAAGCCTATGGACGCGATGCTCTCCAGGGTGTCCGCATTGCCCATATTCCTCGTCTCCAGTTTCAGGGTTTTCCAGCAGATTATAAGTATTTTCTCCTTCTGGCTGAGGTCAACGGCGAGCTTGATGAACTCAGGGGCCATTCTCTTGAAATCCGCTTCCCCCCAGTGGTCCGTATGCCTTCTCTTCATCCGGAATTCAAAACGGCCGAACTCGATGTCGCTGCCGTACCTCATGCCGGCGATGGGGATGAGCCGTGGATCGGTCTTGGGGACAATCATGTCTGCCGTTCCGTCAAATAGAATGACCGTCGCATCGTTCGCCAGGTCTACCACCTTTTTCTGTATGGGGGTGAAGCCGTGGGTGCGGATATGCTCGAGGATGGTCCTCCGTTTGAACTCGGCCAGGCCGCCCTTCCCTTTCAGGATGTCGTTTCTCAATCTCTTCCTTGCCACCCGGACGGCCGCCACCATTTCCTCAACACGACTGTAGATATGCCTATAGTACGTCTTCCCGTCTATGGTCACGTCCTCAATGGCCGGCTTTCCTTCATGGCTTTTGTGGCTGTCGATATAGGTAACGACATCCTGAATCTCAACCGGGATTTCGAAGGGGTCCGGGTAGAAGTTAATCAGTTCGTCAATGAAAACCTTCTCACGGCTCCCGCCCTTGAAGGCCATGAACGGCTGGATAGGGTCAATCTGAAGCCGAGCCGATGTAATGATGAGAATGGGCTTCCCCGTGAACGCCATCGGGTCGTCCCGATAAGTGTCCATGACGGTGTAGTCCTGGCTGTGGAGGACACAGATGTCAGCATATGACCCTCCTTCATCGCGGACAATTCTTCTTCTCATCTGTATGGCGTCACCTATGGTAGGGACGACGATCAGGACGCCCCCCACCGCCTTGGCCGCCAATTTCGCGATGACCGTGGATTTCCCGGAACCGCAAGAGGGCGATAGGAAGAAGAGCCCCTTCCTGTCGGGAAGGATGGCGGAACAGGTGAGAAACCGCATCTCCACCTGTCCCGTCGAATCCGACACTATGTCTATTTTACCAGATGCCATAGTTTACAATCTTGTCCCGAAAATCCTGGCGATAGGCGGTCCGATTATATTCGGCCACATATTCAGACCAGTTGTCTTCGTCATCGCCCAAGGATTCGGCATCGATATAACCACGAAGCGTTTCCTTGACGAACTCCCATCCGTCCTTCACCCCGATGCCCGCCTTGGCGAAGTGATGGGCGAAGTACTCTATATCGGTCTTCGGTTTCCCTTGGCCGTTGTCTTTGAAATGATGGTAGGCGGGAGTCTCATTCTTCCACCAGGACCTGATGGTGTTCTTGATCTTCCTGTCCTCATCTTCGCGGGTCGGTTGCTTTTCCGTAGAAGCAGCCTGTTCCCGGAGCTTTTTCAGAAAATCTTCTACTTTGTTAAGTGCTCCTATTTCGGTCATATAAGCTTGTTGTTAATGGGCCGGCCGTCGCGGACGGCGGCCGTACCCATGGTTAAACATTCAATTACTCGCTTGATCATCATTATTCGACTGCTTCCGTCTACGGGCATCGTTACGGTCTTGGATAGCGAACACCAGGGTGGTTACCTGCCACAAGACATATACACATCCACTGATAATCCCCATCACATTGAAAATGACAGAAAGCGTGTGACTGGTCGTCCCGCCGTTCAATTCGGGGGAGGCGCCCGGCTTCATGGTAGTGGAGACGAAATCCCCGACTGCGGGCCGCGCTTTGGGTGACGCCTGGTTTGCGGACCCCGTAGTTTGAGACTCGTTACCCGCCGTCACGAACACTTTCCCATCAGGGGCCTGGTCCACGAAGAGCGTCGTGTCTCCAGAGAGATTGTGTTCGTTAATGTATGCGCGGACCATTTCATACTGGGCATCAGAAAGCTTATACACTTCCATAGCCTGTTGTTTCTTTCTCGGTATAAATTTGTTAATCTTGAATTGCGCGATTCTATTCATCGTTGTTTATATAAATAAGTCGACCAAGTAAGCTGGTCGGCGGTTGCGGTGACGGAGGCTCACTCTCCGGTAAACTATATATTCCACTTCTTCGCATTGGACTTGACTACGATGGTCGATTGTCCGCGCAAAGCGTCTGCTAATTCCTTCACTTTGGCCGCGTCTGGCTCGGGGATTTGAACTTTCCAGTTGGTGTTCTTCCCAATGTTGATCTGGCTTGGCGCACAGGTCAGCAGCAGGTCCACCATCGGTTCCAAGTCGAAATCCATAAGCGGTTCCGCGGTCTCGTAAGTGGTGAATCCGAGTTCCGTCATCCTCGCCATCGCAATCACGCGCTCTTGAGGTCGGGGAGAGTTATTCATCACTTCCGGATACCATCTGTTCGTCTCCACAGTCGTGCAGAAAACAGATTTTTTGAAGACAGGATGCTCCGTGAAGTCCAGGAAACGAGCGGGGTTCTTGGACTGGAACAGGTAGCGATTGTCGAAACCATCGCAATAGTCCAGCATCCTGAGAATCCACTCGTCTGGGACATTCATCGCCCAAGCGTCCACGCTGCTTCCGACAAATATGAAATTGCCGGACCCGAGGTCGGTCTTGAACTCAGCATCCTCAATTCTGATCGCTTTCATGCGGTCTCCCAGCAGTTTCTTCATGAAACAGTAGGAGCAATCATGGAAGCAAATGCCCTTGACGGGATTCCATGTATGCGTGATCCACTCATACATGTTCCCGGTTGAAATGTTCAGCATCGTTTATTTTTCAGTCTTTTCAATGAACTCTGGACCGCATGAGCATAACGTCCTGTTTGGTCCGACGGAGCCATTAGCCTCCTTTTTCATTCAGCTCCGCTCTATGTTTCACATCGAGGTCACCACCGTTCCCATCCCCCCTCGCTCGGGGATTCGAATCTCGGTTTTCGTAGGTGAGAGCCACCCCTTTTTCCGATTCCGAACGGCTTTTACAAAGGTCGGGATTAACTAGGAGGCACGCCAGCCGGAAACGTGCAACATGCGCCCCTGGTTGCACGTTTTTGAACAATTTCTAGACGCGCTGAACCATAAGAAATGCTGACACTGGAGGCAGGGAATTCGTACAACAAATCCAAGCGTTGCACGTTTTTGAAAGCAAGATTCTCATCCTGGGATTGGGAGGACGGTCTCTGGTCCTAATAGGGCGAAGCTGCCGTTCTGTTCCCACATGGTTTTTTTTTACTTTTGACTTTGCAGTTTTCCCTAAATCGGATTATATTTGCATCCGTGAGCACAATAAATTATTTTATGATGTTGAGGCCCGGAGTCCTCAGTGCTTTATACTCCAACCGTCAGAAAACCGAATTAGTAACATTTAACTTGAACCGCCCGAAGAAACATTAGTTATCGTTTTATTGATTGATTTAATAGAGACGGCCATCGAAATAACGCCCTTTAGTGGCTACATTTCTTGGATGCGGATCTAGGGAAGCAAAAGCTTGGTTGATTTCAACCTTCGGCGATAAAGGTCGAACCCTTTTTGATGAAATTCATAGAATTCATACAGACTACGGTCTAGAGCTCTTTGTCAATCCTGCTGTTCCAGTTCGAACCTTCACGAAAGACCAGGCCAAGTACGTTGACGCCGTCATGACCAGGGAAGCCGAACGCCTTGATCTTGCATTAGGTCGCATCCCTTATGGTAGCAAGACCGCGACATGTAAATCAATGCGAATAGTGAAAGACTTGTGCCTTCTTGCTCTTCTCCGGGCTGGTTTCGAAGATGAGCATGGCCGACCGATGTCGGTTAACTCCTTCTGCAAAATGCTTAAGTGGAGACGACCGGATCATCGCGTGTTTACAAGCGAAGCGAGAGTGGAACAGTATGATGAAAAAATAGACGGCTGGACCGAGTCTGAGAGTCGCGAACTTTTAAAGCAATCATATGACCGGATAAAAGAAGCTATTTTGAACTGAGATTGAGATAATACGCGTTGCGGAATGATCGCAACGCTTTTTTTTGTGCCATGTCGTTCACAAAAAACGGCCGCCCCTTTCGAGACGGCCGCACGGCAGACGGGCCTGGGCGTCAGCAGAGTGACGCTGTGTGTCTTTTGCAAAGGTCGTGACCTAATTGATCTTCGTACGGAACCGTTTCATCGGATCGGTATTCCACTGCACCTGATACACGTCCCCAGTGTCGGTATCGAGAAGAATGAACGTATACATGTTCTTCGTAGGATATAAGGCAAATCGTCCTGGATGTGAATCACTGGACCAGACAAGCGGCCAACTGTCGATCGCGACCTGCATGGCTTCTGAATCCTTGTTCATCCCGTACTGAACTTGCCATATAGCTCCGGTCATGGTGTCCAGTTTCAGGAGGTTGTATATGTTCTCGGTCTGATACATCTTATACCGCGGTTGGATTTGGTCTGCAACATATCCTATTCCTTCAAGGAGCAAGCTGTCCTTGGGCGACAGATTGTAATTGTCGACCGTGGTGTCATTCTGGGCAAACGCCGAACAAATGGAAAGGCACACCGCGAATGCGATACATAATAACCGCTTCATATTAGTTATAATCTTATTATTCAGTTATACGGCGTTGTTCCTTTCGGCAAACAGCATTTCACCGATAGCCGCCTTTATGGCTTCGTACTTCTCTTGGTCCTCGAAGAGCCTGGAGTATGTTTCCTGCTGCTCTTGATAACTTTCCGCCGCGGCCTCGTCGAAGATCTTCGGGAAGATGCTGGACAGGAATATCTGCTTGTCCTTTGCCAGTTGGATCTTCTTCATCAACTTCTTGTCGCCCAGCATCCGGTAGTGCAGATTGCTGAGGAGGACCCGGTCACCGTCCGTGAAGGTGCCTCCGTACCTGGCGTTGATCCGTTCGATGATGACGTCCAACGGAGACTTCTCGTCCCTGCCGGCGGCGCTTCTACCGTCGGAAGCTTCGTATTCGCCAGGCTTCTTCTCCAGCTTGACATCCCCCTCGTGCGTCTTGACCAGTTTGTAGTAGTCTAGGCGCAGCTTCCCTTCCAAGTCGAACATTTCCACCGTCTCGCCGGGGACCAGTTCAACCAGCCAGCTGCAGAACTCGTATTCTTTCTGCATATCAGCGTCGAACATACGGACAATCTGGCTGATGAACCCGTACCAGCGGACAAACGCGCGGAGATTACGGCGGAACTGGTAGCGGTCATCTTCGTTCTTGGCCAGATAGCGGTCCACGACAGGCTTCAGGATACCAGTCATCTTGCCGAGCGTCTCCTTATCCCTCACTTCCTCGCCGGTCAGACGCGCAAAGAACGTATCAATGTCCCGCTGGTCATAGATACCGAACTCACGAAGGATGCGCTGCGTCTCGTAGATGAGGTTCACATTGACGTCCCCCAAGAGCATCGTCTCCTGGTAGAACGGCTGGAAAGCAGCCTGGATGTCCTCCTCGGTATTCACGAAGTCCAGGACGTAGGTGTCGTTCTTGCCTTCGCAGATGCGATTCAGCCGGGACAAAGTCTGCACAGCCTTCACACCCTTGAGCTTCGCATCCACCACCATCGTATGCAGGAGTGGCTCGTCAAAACCAGTCTGATACTTGTTCGCAACGATGAGACAGTTGAAGTTCTTGTGGAACTCCTCCTTGGTCTGGAGTTCGCTGATGTGGGAACCGTCGGGGCGAATGTTCATGCCGGGTTCGGTGAATTCCTCGTCGCCGTCCTTGACCACGCCGGAGAAAGCCACGAGGATGTCCATGTCATCGTACCTATGCCGCTGGATATACCGCTTAATCTCGTGGTAGTATCGGACGGCGGAGAGGCGGGACGGCGTAACAACCATCATCTTGCCCTTTCCACCAATCTTATGCATAGTGGTCTCCCGGAAGGTCTCAACGATGATTTCCGCCTTCTGGGAGATGTTGTAGGGATGCAGTTCCTGGTACTTCCGGATGACCTTCGATGCACGGGAAGAAGGCAGGTCGGGATTCTCTTCCACGGCTTTGGCAATCTTGTAGCAGGTCTTGTAGGTCGTGTAGTTCAGGAGCACGTCCATGATGAAGCCCTCCTCAATAGCCTGCCGCATGGAATAGACGTGGAAAGCGCGGTAACGGCCATCTGCACACTCCCTGCCGAAGAGCATCAGCGTCTGCGGCTTCGGTGTGGCAGTGAAGGCATAATAGGAAAGGTTGGGGTGCTTGCCGTGGGTGGCCATCTCCTCGATAAGCCGCAGCATCAGGTCGTCGTTATCGCCGGTGGGGTCAAACTCGTCCACATACTCGGCATATTCGGCTTTAGCTTGGGTTGTATCAGCGAGAGCGGCCTTCGTCTTCAGCGCAGCAGTGCCAGTCTGGGAAGAATGCGCTTCGTCAACGATGACCGCATAGTTCCTGCCAGGCACCTTATCCACGTTCTTGTAGATGTACGGGAACTTTTGGATGGTGGAGACGATGATCCGGACTCCTCGATTCACGGCTTCCAAGAGGTCGGCAGATGTCTTATTGTCACCGATGGTCTCCACAGCGCCCAGGGTATGGTCGAAGCCAGAGATGGTGTCCTGGAGCTGGCGGTCAAGTACGGTGCGGTCGGTGAGGACGATGACGGAGGAGAACACGGGGGCATTATCCTCGGTATGCAGGGACGCCAGCCGGTACGCCACCCAAGCGATAGTGTTGGACTTTCCCGAGCCAGCGCTGTGCTGGATGAGGTAATTATGGCCCGGTCCTTCGGCGGAAGTGGTGGCGATGAGCTTCCGTACGCAATCCAGCTGGTGGTAACGGGGGAAGATGAGCGTTTCCCGGCCATCTTTCTTTTGCAGATGGATGAACTTCTGGAGGATGTCCATCATGGAATCCTTCTGGAAGACGGTGTCCCAGATGTAGTGTGTGACATATCCGTCGGGATTCTCGGGGTTGCCCTTACCGCCGTCGACGCCGGGACCGTTGGACCCCTGGTTAAAGGGCAGGAAGAAGGTCTTGTCCCCGTCGAGCTTGGTGGCCATCCTCGCTTCGTACAGGTCCACGCAGAAGAAGCCCAGGACCCGGCGGTTGAACTGGAAGCAGACTTCACGCGGATCACGGTCGGTCTTCCACTGGAGTTCAGCATTCTCGACGGACTGCCCGGTCATCTGGTTTTTTAGTTCGAAGGCGAACACCGGGATGCCGTTCACCGCGAGGACCATATCGACGGACTTGTGCGTTTCCCGCTCCGAATAGTGCCACTGGCGGTAGACCTCAACCCGGTTTTTCGCGTACAGTTCGGCGGCGGTCTGGTTCAGCGTGGATTCCGGCTTAAAGTAGCACACCTTGAAAGCGATACCCAGGTGCTTGAAGCCGTGCCGGATGACGCCGATGACGCCGTCGCGGACGCAGGCGTTCTGAAACTCCAGGCAGAACTTACGCTCGGGGTTGACCTTGTTCTGGAGGCAGAACCGGGCCCACGCCTTCGGCTGCGTCTCCTTCACAAAGTCGGTCAGGACACTATCAAAGAGGCCGAGGTCGGGGCTATAGGGAGCCGAGCCCTTGGTGTAGCCGCCTTCCAGAGTCAGGAAGAAGGCTTCTATGTCGCTCTCGAAGCGTTTTTCGGTCTTGTCGATGTTGATCATACCTATTTCAGTAAATCAAGGTAATCTTTCATATACTTGTTATCCTTCAGCGCCTTCTTCATCTGTTCCTTGGAGGCGGAGAAGATATGTCCGAAAGCGCCGACGGTAACGGTCTTTTCCTGTCCACCGACGGATATTTTACCAACGCTGAACAAGAAATTGTCGTTCACATTCAGGGACTTTTCGACGAGGGGTACCACAATGGCGTTTCCAAACATCAGCCCCAACGGCGCAAGGTCCCCGCCACCGCCGCTCTGTTCAAGTTCCTCTGTTACGATGACATTGATTCGATCCGTTAGGAAGGCCACATGTTCAACTTTTTTCGGGCAGGTGGCAACGGCGGCAACGATAATACCCACTATTGCCACTAGCGTTATGATCAGCCCCCAGTTTGTCTTGGGCTTAATCGTACGCCGCCGGTCAAGGTGGTCGTCAACGGCCTGGTGGAAGAGGCGCTCGAAGTCGTCAAGATTCTCGGCTTCGATCATCGGTATCTCCGGGGCGCCTTCCACATCCCCGTAATACATCTTCTCTCCGTCAGAAAATTTGGGCGTGCAGTAGTAATTCCTGTATTTCATATGACTTCCTTTTTGCCAGTGACGTATTCGTATATGATGCTCTTCTTGTATGCTTCCAGTTCGAAGATAAGAGCTTCCTTGGATGCAATGAGTGCGTCAATGGCGGAGCACTTCTCATCAAGGTAGGCGGCGATTTCCTGCTGCTCGTCAATCGGAGGGAAAGGCATGCGAAAATTCACAAACGATGTGATAGATATCTCTTTGAAAGTGGTTCCTGAACCAAACAATTCAAAAAACTCCTTGAATGCCGCAAATGCAAAATAGAAATATTCAGAATTCGCTTTAAAAGGTATACAAGCCAAACACCCTTGGTTTGTGCAAAGATTAGTGTTGCTAATAGCCACCGTTCCAATTGGAGCTCTTTTCGAGAAGATGATGCTGCCTCTGGGGACCATGATGGCGCTACAAGAGTCCAAACCCTCTTTTGTCAGGTTTCTTTTTCCTAAAGAAACATAATGGTCTTCTGTTTTATAATCCGCCGGTGTAATCCACGGCAAATCTCCGTCCCAATACTCTGGGATATTCGTGTTGGGTGTAGCTCCAGACACAACATGGAAACTATACTTGATGGCCTTCGCTTCCCACTCTGCCGGAATCTCGCCAATCCACTTCACGCCGGACTCTTTCATCAATCGGTCGCCTCGAACGCCCTTGGTGACGGCATCGGTTATGGTGGACAACTTCAAGGCCTTGTAATCCTCGATGGATGCCCTAGTGTTCTCCAAGATGGACTCTATCTCTGCACACTGGGCGTCAAGAAAGCTGGCTATGCGCTGTTGCTCTAGAAGGGGAGGATATGGTATGTAAATACGCTTCATGTCAGACCAGTTGGTTGTCCAAAGGTCATCCACGATGCCATGTCCCCAACGATAAAACTCATCAGCAAAAAGAGTTGAATGGAACAGCCAGTTCAGATAAGCCGAATTGGTTTCGCTCAAAGGGCACAAAATCGTGTTGATGAGCGAAACAGACCCATCTTGAGGAGCAATCCCGCATGACCCGCGCCGGTCAGAACGACTATTTATGGCGAAATCACCCTTCCTTACCAGTTTCCTATCATCATGTGCGTCCGTCTTCGCAGCCGTTGACAACTGCGGTACCACTCCTTTCATGGTAACAGAAAGAGGCTCAAAGTCCTTGTCGCTAACTTTTATGCGGCGTTCCTTATACATCTGGCCAATCCTTCGCAGAGACCACCCCTTCGGTATCTCCCCAATCCAAGGCACACCGCTATCTTTCATCTCCCTCATGACTACGCCTCCTTGCCAAAAAGGGTTTTCAAGGAAGCGGTAAGGTCCTCCTCAATCTTAAGCAGCCGTTCTTGGATGGCCTCCGAGGGTTCAGGCTTCTGGTACTTGTAGAAGTAGCGCGTCATCGGAATCTCGTAGCCCACCTTGGTCTTCTTCCTGTCAATCCAGGCATCCGGGTTGTACGGCAGGACCTCGCGTTTGAAGTAAGCATCAATGTCCTCGGCCATCGGCACGTTTTCGGTGTCGCGCAGGTCGGCATCGGCAATAGGCTTACCCTTCTTGTCCCTCACGATATTACCCTTCTCATCTCTCTGCGGACTCTCCACGGTAATCTTGTTGTAGCCGAACTCCACGGTGTCGAAGACTCTGGTCTCGCAGTATATGGCTTCGTTCCCGTCGGCGGTGTAGGTCCCGTCGCGGTAGTCGCAGTAAGCCTTGACGATGAGGTCACGGCAACGGTCGGTAATATCGTTGCGCTTGGTGCCGATGGGTTTTCTCCGCGGCTCGAAACTGTGGGAGGCATCGATGAGAATGACCTTGCCGTTCCGGTACTCGGGCTTGTTCTTGTCGATGAGCCAGACATAGGTGGCGATACCGGTATTCATGAATGCGTCGTTAGGGAGTTGGATGATGGCGTCAAGCCAGTCCTTCTCCAGGATGTACTGCCGGATGCGAGATGGGCCACTATCGGCATCGCCGGAGAACAGCGGGGAGCCGTTCTGAATTATGGCCATGCGACCGGTGCCCGTGAGCTTGCTGACGCCGTTCAAGACGAACAGCTGCTGACCGTCAGATATCTTCGGGAGGCCCGGGGCAAATCGGCCGGCCTCACCCATCTTATGCTCGTCCTCCACCGCCTTCTGCTCTTTCTTCCAGTCGATGCCGAAGGGAGGATTCGAGATGATGTAGTCAAAGTGGAAGGACGGGAACTTGTCATCGGAGAGGGTGTCGCCGAACCGCATGTTGTCGGGGTTGCCGCCGCGGATAAGCATGTCCGCCTTGGCGATGGCGTAGGTGGACGGATTGATCTCCTGGCCGAAACAGATGACGTCGCAGTCGTCGTTCAAGTCCTTGATGCGCTCTTCCATGCAGGAAAGCATCTGGGAGGTTCCCATCGTCATATCGTAGACGGAGACCTGGGAAAGGTCCGAGAGGTCGGCAAACGCTAGCAGTATATCCGTCATCAGGTAGATGATGTCCCGGCTGGTGAAGTGAGCTCCTGCCTCCTCGCCGAAGGACTCAGAGAAGCGACGCACCAGGTCTTCGAAGATGTAGCCGCAGTCGACGGCAGCCACCTTATCGGGACCGAGATATCCTTTTTCGGTTTTGAATTCACGGATGACCAGATATAAGCAGTTGGCCTCCACGAGACGCTTGATCACTCCGTCCATATCGAACTTGGAAAGGACATCCTGCACGTTGGCGCTGAACCCGCCCAAGAAATCCCGGAAGTTCGTCTCAATGTTCTCTGGGTCTGCCAGCAACGTCCCGAATGTGAACTTGCTCGTATTGTAGAACTGATAGCCGGAAGCGCGAGTTAGGAACGTATCGACCTTGGCTAGGTGCTTGACTTTCTCATATTCGGCAACGACTTTGTCATGCGTCGGAAGCAGACAGTCGTGCAGGCGTTTGATGACCGTGAACGGCAGGATGACTGTGCCGTACTCGTGGGGTTTGTACGGCCCACGGAGGATATCGGCAATGTTCCAGATAACTGTCGCTTTTTCAGCGATATTGACGCCGACGGATTCGATTCTATTGTTTGCCATTATGCGCTACAATTCTCTTTTGGGGTTATATGTTTATTGGTTTACCTTTCGTATTTTTCCGTTGACTTCCTCGATGAGCCCCAGTTTCTTGGCATACTGAATACCGTTGTACATCGCAAAATTGACGTTGTCACCCACACGACTGTATCCAAACAACTTCGCCATCTCTTTGATAAGGCTTGCATGAGGCAGGGACATCTGCTCTTCAAGGACCAATATTGCGGCATTGAGCGACTCGCGCGTGGGGATATCCGTTGCGTCTCTTTCGTTCGAATAGCGAATGAAAGGATACTCCTCTGGATTCTGGTCGTTTCTCCAATAAGTAAGGAACGTATCCCGAGTGGTCTTCATGTTCATTCTTTCCAGAAGAAGGCCTATATGACCCGCAACTCTGCTGCCCATTCTGGCGATTCCGCAGGCGCGGAGGACTCGTTTACATAGGAGGTCGTAATTGATAGGCGCCTCTGTCTCGACGACTTGCTGGATCAAACTGCGAATCTTTGAATCGCGGTATCCCTCGATGAATTCTTCGGCGGTAATATAGTTTTGTTGTAATTCGCAAATCACGTATGGAACGAGGATATTCGGAGCTGTCTCTATTTCGTCCATTGTGATAGGGTGAATGTCTTCGGGAGACAGCAAGTCATTAACGTTTCCATTATCTGCCCGAGCCGAATGGGCGTTAGCCATACGTGTGCTGCCAATGCCATCGAATAGCCGAAGAGCCTCTTCCTCGATCTCCTCCAATTCCCCGGAGAGTGCCTTGTCAATCTTTTCGGTAAGGACAGACAGAGTTGCATCCTTATCCGTCCACCAGTCCATGGCCCAAAGGCGTACAATCTTCCAACCCAACTTGCGTAATATGCCTATCTGGACAATCTCTCGGTCGCGGGATGATTTGGACGCGGAGTAATTGTATCCGTCACAGAGGATGCCAAGGACATAATCGGAGTCCTTTTCCGGATTGACGATACCTATATCAATCCGGTATCCCGAACAACCAACATTCGTACGCACGTCATATCCCCGCTTACGGAGCTCGCCGGCCACGATCTCGATGAAACCATCGGCCGCGACGGCCGATTCCGCGCTGGTGTATCGAAGGGCAGACCGCC
>Ga0310786_10003280_pt1 | contig 23687 bp, 22 predicted proteins | sample AusTroGonzalo_MG_FD_203881 | JGI IMG/M metagenome (GOLD analysis project Ga0310786, IMG submission 203881) | Bovine rumen microbial communities from tropical cattle in Woodstock, Queensland, Australia - Gonzalo_03 (v2) (version 2) | ecosystem: Host-associated > Mammals > Digestive system >...
ACAAGTGATATAGAAGGACTATATGTATCATCATTTCTTCATAAAACATTCATCGAAGTTAACAGACAGGGAACATGGGCAGCAGCTGTAACAACATCGGGAACAGCTATATACAGTGCTCCTCCTTCGCTGTGGATCAACAGACCGTTTGTTTATATGATCGTAGATACTGAGACGATGACTCCTCTTTTTATCGGAACGGTAAACAGCATTGATTACCAGTTTGAAGGGTGATCACCTCACGCCCTGAAATTTGATCAGCTTATTTATTACGATGTTCTTTACGATGAAGCACTCGGTAATATTGCCGACAACTTAGGCGCTTCAACTGAGGCAGGTTCAGACATCGACTGATCAATAATCCGTAACAGCGGGGGTATCCCGGGAGACCGGGGTGCTCCTCTTTTTTTGCCTTCAACCGATTCAAACCGGGATCTGTCCTTTACAAATATAATTAATATACTGTATCCTACAAAAGGAGTTGTTTTATCAGACTGATAAACATGGAATAAGGAGAAACAAAATGAAAAACAAAAAGTTATTGGCGCTAGTCATGATAGCGGCAATGCTCCTTGGAGCGTTCGCAGCTTGTGACAGCAAAAAAGAAAAGACTGAAACACCCGAAGAGACAACTAAGGCAGCTGAGGCTGAGACTGCTGAGCAGACGGAAGCGGCTGAGGATGAGGAAGAGACCGTTGTTACGACGGAAGAGACTTATCCGGAGCCGGAGGAACCTGTCGTTACGTTCAGCGGCGATCCTGATGAGATGATCACCATTACGGAAAATTCGTATTATGAAGGGGATCTGTATTACATCTGTTTCATGGAAGGCTGCGTTGTGCCGGGAAGTACACCCGAGACGATCGAGCTGGTCATAAATGAACTGGAAGATCTTTACGGAATGCCTTTTGAGAAGAATGATCTTCATCAGGAAAGTGACTGGAGAGACAGTTTCTGTGACGGGGCTTTCAAGTATGTCAATATAGATAATTCCAAGGTAAACATCATCGTATTGCCTTATCCGGATGACGGGTCAATAGAGCAGTCCTTCGGAAACGAGGCCGTGTTATTTGACTGTGATCTTGACCTGAACGGCCTTGCGTTTGCTGCAGTTCCACATGAACTGGCACACGTTTACCGTGCAAAGCAGAGCGAGGAATTGGGTTCGATATTCGAAGAAGGATTTGCAATGTATGCAGAGGATCAGGTTTCCCGCAGACTCGGATTCGCGAACTGGGATGTCGTAATATATAAGACAAAGGGATATTTTAATACCGAATATGATGACTCCGGAATCCTCGCAGATCCTGAAGGCGAGTTCATTGAGGTAAATGACTCACCGAGAGATACCGAGCAGGCCAATTATCAATACGGTTTCAGACTGATAGCATTCCTCATGGAGGAATACGGGCCGGAGTCTATTAAGAAGATAAGCGAAAATGCAAATAACCATACTTTTGAGCCCGGTATCGACACGAATGACGAACTTGTTATCGAGATCATCAAGGAGTCGACGTCAGATGACGTTTTCGAGCGCTTTGCAGAATGGCTTCCTGAAGGCTGGGACAACTATTCCGAGGAATATGTTACCTACATGATGGACGAATATGGTATTGAAGTTTAATTTGTTGCAACAATAATCGGGTCTTGCTCGTTTTTCAGTTATCAAACTGATAGGAGTGAAGAAAAATGAGCAGACTTTTAAGACCTGCAGCAGCACTGATTATGATCGCCGTTGTCCTCACGGGATGCGGCAAGACTGATATAAAAGAGACTTCCGGTACGAGGGAGAGTAAGAAAGCTCCCGTATCGGAGTCTTATACCGAGGCCGATATCGATGATATCACGGAAGTGACAGATACCGAGCCTGTGGAAACGAAGCCCGTAAGCACGTTCAAATATGATGTCTATAAAACTTCTCCGATGTTCGACGAGGTAATGGGCGAAGACATGGCTTCGGCTTATCAGAACATGCTTACCGCAGTCATGAACGGCGAGACGGAATTCGAGTGCAGCGATTCAAACACATATGACTGGATGATCGGGCAGTATCCTTATAATTTCTGCCCGGTCCTGCGTGAACATGCCGTTTCCATGGGCTATTATGACGGGAAAGGCCATATCGAGCTCGACTGTTCTTACGAGCAGTTCTATGAGGAACTCGATGACTTCGGCAAACTCGTTGAGGATATGATGAACGAGGTTTTCGAAGATGATTATACAGACTTCGAAAAGGCTCTCTCGCTCTACATATATTTTTCCGAGTACGGCAATTTCACTTATGACTACGATGCTGCCAATTCCGACGTATATCTGGATACCAATTCGATCCTTAAGGTAATGACGACAAGATACGGGATATGCGGTGATCTTTCCACCACCTACTCGTTCCTTCTTGCGCAGGCAGGAGTCGATGCCGCTACGATAGGCGGGATCAGGGATTGGGACAAGGCGCCTCACGGATGGTCGCTCATAAGGCTCGACGGTCAGTGCTACCAGATCGACCCGACGTATGCACTCGGCATGGACGGGTATATGGCGTACTTCATGATGGATACCGACAAGCGCGAGCTCGAGGACGGGTACATGAGGGAAGATTTTACCTATGTGAACCACTACACGATCTATGCGCCGGTGGCTTATGACGTGACCGAGTTCTACTGCGATGACAACAGGTACGAGGATCTCTGGGACATGACCGTCTTAAGCTTCGACCCTGATACAAAGACCATGTGCTGCTACGATTATTACGGCAATACGGTTGAGGTGGATTACTCGGGTCTTGAATGACTTTCATGATCTTTCCCGAAAATGCAACAAAAGTTGAGGATCGCTCGTTATATAGACAGCAATCAAAATTGCGGAGGGATAGATCATGATAAAAAAGTTTGGAGCTGCTGCCATGGCGGCCTTGATGTTCATGGCAATTTTTACCGGATGCACAAATGAAAGACCGGTCAACACAATGTCCACGGATAACATTATCGAGCCCGAAAAAGGCGGCGATAAGGTATTCAACGACGCAAAAGAAATCTCTTATGAGGAGATGGTACAGGATTCCGGGTACACGGAGTTTGTTTTTTCTGTAGCAAATCAATGCAGCGCGGGAAGCGACACCAACATGATGGTGTCTCCCGCGTCTTTGCTTTTTGCGATGGAGATGGCGGCTGCCGGAGCTAACGGGCAGACCCTCGATGAGATGAGTGCCGTACTGGTGCCGGGGGCAAGTAACGAAGAGGCGCTGGGATTTGCTTCTGATTATTATTCGGCGCTCAACGGTACCGATGAGATAAAAGTCTCGAACGGTATCTTCATGAACAAGGCTTTTGAAGCGAGGTTCTACAGCGATTATCTGAATTACATCACGGATAATTTCGGGGCTCAGACGGATGTCAGGGAGTTTGACGAGGATGCAGTCAAATACATAAATGACTGGGTCAACGACAGCACAGACGGAATGATCGATGAGATCATAGACAGCCTTGATCCGAGCCTTGATGTCGCGGTATTGGTCAACGCCATCGCCTTTGACGGAAAATGGGAAAAAGAATATGAATCCGGTAACATCTCGGAAAACAGGATCTTTACGAATTCCTACGGTGAAGAGGAAGAAGTTACGATGCTCTGTTCGACGGAAGATATATTTTTCGAGACGGATAAGGCGACGGGATTTATGAAGTATTATGAGGGCGGAAACTATGCTTTTGTCGCGATACTTCCGAAGGATCCGTCGGTCAGCGCAAATGAGTTCTTGAGCGATTTCAGCTATGAGGATTATAATGAGTTTATAGGAAGTTTGAAGAACATTGACGTCAGGACTAACCTGCCGGAGTTTGAATACGATTATTCGAACAGCAATATGGTCGAGATCTTCAAGAAGCTCGGCATGGAGACGCCTTTCTCGATGAGTGCGGACTTCAGTAACATATCGGATGTTGATGTCTACATCTCTTCCATCGTCCACAAGACCCATATCAAGGTCGACCGGGAAGGAACAGAGGCGGCAGCGGCAACGGCAGTTACATTGACGGAAAAGAGCGCAATGGTCGAGCCGGATTTTGAGGAAGTCATACTCGACAGACCGTTTGTCTATGCGATCGTGGATACAGCGACCAAGACACCGGTATTTTTGGGAACAGTCAATTCGGTAGGGTGATCGATATAAGGGAAAAGGAGTAAAGGGGAATGTTTAAAAAGACCATAGCGGCAGCCATGGCCGCAATGCTATTCATGGCAGGTGTTACAGGGTGCACGGGACTTCCGAAGAAGAAGGCTGATCCTAAAAGCGAACTTGTAACCTTAAAATCTTCAGGCAGCGATAATGTTTTCTCGGATCTCGAGGAACTCTCATACAAGGAAACGATCAACGATAACGGATATCTTGAGTTTGTCTTTGATTTCGGAGGCAAGAGCTGTGAAGGAAAGAGCGAAAACGTAATGGTATCTCCCGCGTCACTTCTATTCGCACTTCAGATGGCGGGCAGCGGAGCGAAGGGAAATACGCTGGACGAGATAAGTTCCGTGCTGGTACCCGGGGCAAGTAACGAAGAGGCTCTGGGATTTACGGTCGATTACTATAACACTCTCGCAGATGACAAGACGGGAGTCATGAAAGTCGCCAACGCGGCCTTCATTAATTCTGATCTGGTACCAAAGATCTACGAGGATTATCTGGATTTCATCTCGGAGGAACTGGAGTCCGAGATATATGTAGCCGAGATGAATCAGGCTACTCTCGATGACATCAACGAATGGGTTGACGACAGGACTGACGGCATGATCGATAAGCTCGTGAGCAGTCTCGATTCCGATACGGCGATGGTGCTCCTCAATGCGGTCGTATTTAACGCGCAGTGGGAGAACAGCTATTCCGACGAGGATGTCCTGGAGAACAGAACGTTTACCGATTACAAAGGACAGCAGGAAGATGTAACACTTCTTTATTCTCTTGAGGATTTCTATTATTCGACCGACAAGGCCATCGGCATCAAGAAACTGTACGAAGGAGGCGACTATGCCTTCATCGCCATACTGCCAAATGACAGGAGTATCGATGCAAATGAATTCCTGTCATCATTTACGGCAGATGATTACAGAGAGTTCCTGAACAGCGGGTACGGCACGGATGTTTATACTTATATACCTGAATTCTCGTTCGATTATTCAGATAGCGATCTCGTCGATCTTCTGAAAGAACTCGGTATCAACGATGCTTTCAGTGCGGATAAAGCAGACTTCGGAAACATTGCCGAGGCTGATGAGCTCTATATATCAGAGATCATCCAGAAGACACATATCGAGCTCGACCGCGAGGGCACAAAGGCGGCAGCTGCCACAGCGGTCATCATGACATACTGCGATTCCGTCGACGTGCCGACTCCAAAGGAAGTCAGGCTCGACAGACCTTTCGTCTTCGCGATCGTGGACACGGCTACTGACACACCGGTATTTTTGGGAACAGTCAATACCGTAAACGGATAATCTCCTTTTCGAAAAGGAAAAATATTTTTACAAGTTGCAACAAAACCGTGCCCCGTATCGTTATATAGACATAATTACCATAGGAGGGATAGATAAATGGTAAAGAAAATAGGGGCGGCAGCCATGGCCGCGATCATGTTCATGGCAATGATCACAGGATGTACGGTTAAGCCTACGAAAAAGGCAAATGATGAACCGGTACAGACAATACAGCTTCTCAAGTCATCTGAGGGCGAAAAAGTCTTTGAAGACCTTGAGGAACTGTCTTACACAGAGGCACTTCAGGAAGCAGATTACAACAAGTTCGTATTTAATCTGGCATCTTCCTGCACAGGCAATCCGAACGAGAACGTACTCGTCTCACCTGCATCACTTCTGTTCGCACTTGAACTCGTAGGATCAGGCGCAGACGGAGAGACACTTGATCAGCTCAGTCAGGTGCTTGTCCCGGGTGCTACGAACGAGCAGGCTCTGGCCTTTGTAGTAGACTATTATAACGAGCTCGTTTCCAAGAATCCTGACGTCTTCAAGGTAGCGAATTCCGCTTACATCTCAGAAGAGATCAGCGACACGGTCTATGAGGACTACCTCAAATTCATCCAGGAGAAATTCGATTCCGAAGTACACGTCTCCGAGTTTAATTCCGGAACAGTTCAGGAGATCAACAACTGGGTATATGACAAGACTGACGGAATGATAAAAGAGCTCCTCCCGGACCTCAATCCGGAAACCGTCATGGTCCTTCTGAACGCGATCGCTTTTGAAGGAAAGTGGGAGACACCTTACGAGGATTACCAGATCATGGAAAACGATACCTTCGTTAATTCCATGGGCGAGACCGAGAACGTCACCATGCTCTACTCGACAGAAGGCATCTACTTTGAGACAGACAAGGCAACCGGCTTCATGAAGTACTACGAAGGACAGGAATTCGCTTTCGTAGCAATGCTCCCCAAGGACAAGTCCATAAGCGCCAACGAGTTCATGTCATCTCTCACCGCTCAGGACTATAAGGATTTCCTCGCGAGCAAATCGTATGCAGACGTTTACGCGAAGATCCCGGAGTTCTCATATGACTACTTGAACTACGACATGGCAGGCATCCTGAGCTCTCTCGGAGCAAGTGATGCCTTCGATCCTGATAAGGCTGATTTCTCGCACGTTACTCCTTCACAGATCTTCATCTCGAGCATCGTCCAGAAGACTCACATCGAGCTCGACCGTGAGGGAACAAAAGCAGCAGCCGCAACGGCAGTCCTCGCTGACGGGGTAACCTGTAGTGATATTCCGGTCACCATAAAGGAAGTATATCTCGACAGACCTTTCGTCTACATGATCGTCGACACCGCTACAGAGACACCTGCCTTCATCGGCACTCTGAACAGCGTCGAGGGCTGATAATCCGTTAAGGTTTAATTGGAAATGATAAAGTCTCAAGCAGATCTGCCTGAGACTTTATTTTTGCTTTGATTCATTTGCGCTTGTTCCGCAACTTCAGGTCTGCGTTCTCGTCTGTGAAAATACGGCAATTTCTTGTGACTCTGTCACAGAAAAACGTCGATTTTTCACAGGGTCGCCCGAAGTGAGAGGACCGCCAGGTTTATCTCGCCGCCATCGACATAAGGAAGACGAGGAACCAGATGGATCCGAAAACAATGGACAGTATGAAAGCACAGACGTCCATGGCGTTCGGACGAAGGTCATTTTTCTTCGCTTTTTTGATGTTGACCAGCGCGATGATGAAGGCCGGGATGACAAGGCCCCAGCAGGCCATGATGAGTGCGACCAGCGACAGAGTTGTCTTCTGGGCAGGTAGCTTGCCGTTTACTAGATCCGTCTTGTACATGGAATTCAAATCAGGCTGATCGATCTTGATGACAAAAGGAGTATTTCTCATAAAGTCATATGAGACATCGACCTTTACGATGGCGCCTTCGTCATTTGTAACGACGACCCTTTTCTCGACTCTGTGTCCTGCGCGGAAGGTGATCTCGTGCGGGCCTGGGGCAAGCCTGAAGCTTGACGTCGAATTCGCATTCAGATCGCATGTTATGCCTGAATCCTGAATGAATATGCCGATCGCATTGACCGTTCCCTGGGAATGCGTGATCAAGAGGTTGTAGTTCTTAACGAGGTTCTTGTCTTTTTCCTCGTAGCCGCAATACTCGCAGCAGAGCATATCGTTATAGCCAATCAGGAGTGCGCCGCAGCACGGGCATTTCTTCATTTGTATCACCTGTCCTTTCAAACACGGTTATATTATCACTGATCCTTCTCGAAAAAAACATTTCCCGGTTGCAATATCAGAACTTATTTGCCCGGGTGTCTGCAAATAGCCGTCAGGATGTGCCGCCCAGAAGTCCGATCGCAAAGAGCATTATCATGAGGACCCAGAAGCTTATTACAAGACCTATCGCGAACTTGTCGAGGGTGTTGGGACGAAGCCCGGCCTTCTTTGCACGGCGGATGTTGATGCCGGCCATGATACATACCGGAACGATAAGTCCCGTGCAGGCCATGATCATCGCTGCGAGCGTCAGGCCGTTCTTTTGAGCCATGGGCTTGCCGTCCTTGATCTCACGGGTCGCGGATCCTTCGCTTGGCTGATCGACCGTGATCAATGAAGGAGAATAACAGATCTTTACGGTCATGTCGCCGCCTGAGATTACGACGATCCTTTTCTCGGTCACGCCGCCGTCCTCGAAGATGATCTCATGCGGACCCGGGACGAGATTAAAGTAGCAAGTCCCCTTTTCCTTGAGATAATATGTGATCGCAGCATCCCTGATCTCGATCTTTATCGGTGAGGAGGATGCGGCTGAACATGTGATTATGAGATTGCTGTTTGAAGCCAATCCCTTGTCTCTTTCTTCGTAACCGCAGTATTCGCAGCAGTTTATCCTGCCTTTGAGGATCATGTCTGCACCGCAGCACGGACATCTGATCATTAGAATCACCATCCCTTTCAAAACATGGTTATCTTATCATTGTTCCCGGGAATAAAAAACGTCTCCGCCTTGCAAAAAGAACCATTTATTTGCAGGGCGGGATTTAATTAGCCCGCGCAGGGGATAACCAATACTGCCGTTCTTTAACTGTTACTTTGAATGGATATCCTCAAACCTGAGCTTAAGGTCCTTGTTGTGCTCGACCGCCCAGTCAACAGCCCACTCCGACTCGAAAAGAACTACCGGCTCGTCATCTCTGTCGAGAACGAGCATGGAGGTGGAAGTGAGCGTAAGGTCGTGGTAGTCGAAGGCTTTGTCCGCGTCGCTCTTGAGCCAGCGGGCAAGGCGGTAGGAAAGAGGTGTCCTTATGATGTCGACTCCGTATTCCGTCTTCAGGCGGTATTCCATGACCTCGAACTGCAGTACGCCGACAACACCCATGATGTATGTCTCGGTACCGATGTCAGGCTGCTTATAAAGCTGGATAGCGCCTTCCTCGGAGAGCTGTTCGATGCCCTTGAGGAACTGCTTGCGCTTCATGGAGTCCTTCGGCTGGACTTTGCTGAAGTTCTCAGGCGGGAAGACAGGGATCGGGTCGAAGAGGAATTTCCTGTTGGAACCGATCAGTGTATCACCGATCCTGAAGTGACCCGGATCGAAGATTCCTATTATGTCACCTGCGTAAGCGTCTTCAACGATGTTCCTGTCCTGTGCCATGAACTGCTGGGGCTGGGCAAGAGTGATCTTGTTTCCGAGCCTCATGTGGGTAACGCTCATGTTCTTCTCATATTTGCCGGAGCAGATCCTTACGAAGGCCATGCGGTCCCTGTGCTTGGGGTCCATGTTTGCCTGGATCTTGAATACGAATCCCGTAAACTCGGAGGAAGTCGGATCGACCGTTCCGTTATCGGTGTGATAAGGCTGCGGCGGCGGAGCTATCTCGAGGAATCTCTTGAGAAAAGGCTCGACGCCGAAGTTCGTGATCGCGGAACCGAAGAATACCGGAGTAAGTTCGCCCTTTAAGATCCTGTCGAGGTCGAATTCGTCTCCTGCCATGTCGAGGAGCTCGATGTCGTTGCACAAAGTCTCGTAGTGACCCATGGACATCATGTCCTTGAGGTTCGGGTCGTTGATGCCTGCCGTCTGGTGCTTGACCATGGAAGCACCGTGGTCCTTATTCGAGCTGTCGAAAAGGAGAACTTCGCCGGTCTCACGCTGGAAGACGCCTTCAAAATCGCCGTCCGTACCGATCGGCCAGTTGACAGGGGTGGACCTGATGCCGAGGACTTTCTCGAGTTCGTCTATGAGGTCGAAGGGGTTCTTGGCCGCACGGTCCATCTTGTTGATGAAGGTGAAGATCGGGATACCGCGCTTGCGGCATACCTTGAAGAGCTTAATTGTCTGGGCCTCGACACCTTTTGCACCGTCGAGGAGCATGACTGCGGCGTCTGCGGCGCAGAGCGTACGGTATGTGTCCTCGGAGAAGTCCTGGTGGCCGGGGGTGTCAAGGATGTTGATGCAGAAGCCGTCGTAGTTGAACTGCATGACGGAAGAAGTGACGGAGATACCACGCTGTTTCTCGATCTCCATCCAGTCGGAAGTGGCGTGTCTGGCCGCTTTTCTGGCCTTGACGGAACCTGCCATGTGGATAGCGCCTCCGTAGAGGAGAAGCTTCTCGGTCATGGTCGTCTTACCTGCGTCAGGATGGGATATTATGGCGAAAGTACGGCGTCTTTTTATCTCTTCTTCCGTGGTATATGTCATTTTGCACCTCTCGGTAATAAGTGTATAATATATCGATAAAACCAAAACATTATAGCAGAGAGTGTGGGGTATGGCAATGAAAAGGGGCGCCGGAGTACTGATGCATATAGCATCTTTGCCGGGACCGTTCGGTATCGGTGTTTTTGGCGAAGAAGCGTTGGCTTTCGCCGAGCAGTTAAAGAAACAGGGAATGACTTACTGGCAGGTACTGCCGTTTTCTTATCCCGGAATGGGAAATTCTCCGTATCAGAGTATATCGGCCTTTGCGGGCAACTGGCTGTTCATAGATCCGAGAAGGCTCATGAACAGGGGACTTCTGACACCTGAAGAGGTGGTAAGTGCCGAGTACAATGTCAACAAGTGGCGTATCGATTACGACTACCTGAGAAAAGACAGGGAGAGGCTCTTAAGGAAGAGCTTTGAGAGATGCAGTGACGAGCTTAAAAAAGAGGTCCTGAAGTTCGTAAAAGAGAGCACATGGGCAGACGATGTCGCTCTTTATCTCGCGATCAAGGACAGATACTACGGAAGACCGTGGTGGGAATGGGATGATGCCAAACTCAGGGATTACGACAGTAAGGCCTTGGAGCCCATAAGGCAAACGGATGATTATCTCTATCATGCGTTTGTTCAGTATCTCTTTACGACGGAGTGGGCTGACATCAAAGCTCAGATCAATGAACTCGGGATAAAGATCGTGGGCGACATGCCGATCTATGTATCGGGCGATTCGTCTGATGTATGGGCGAAGAGGGATCTGTTCAAGATGAATAAGAAAAAGGGCGCCAAGACCGTTTTTGAGAAGGTGGCGGGAGTTCCGCCGGATTATTTCTGCGAGGACGGGCAGCTCTGGGGCAACCCGATCTATGACTGGGAGAAGCATGAGAAGAGCGGTTTTGAATGGTGGATGACGAGGATCGCGGAGAACTATAAGCTCTATGACTTCGTAAGGATCGACCATTTCAGGGCGTTCAGCTCGTACTGGGAGATCCCGGCGGAGGCGAAGACGGCGAAGGAAGGCCGCTGGGTCAAGGGCCCGGGGATGGCGTTCTTCCGGGAGATGGACAAGGTCTTCGGGGATTCGGACAGGCTTTTCGCGGAAGATCTTGGCGAGATGACGCCGGACCTCGTGGAGTTCATGAAGGAGTGCGGGCTGCCGGGAATGAAGGTCATGCAGTTCGCGTTCAATCCGGATGACGACAGCTTCTATCTGCCGCACAATTTTCCGAAGAACTGCGTCGCTTATACGGGGACGCATGACAATAACACGCTTCTGGGGTGGCTCTGGGAGGCGCCCGAGAGGGAGAGGCAGGAGTGCCTGAAGTACTGCGGTTTTGAAGGCGGCAACTGGGGCGAGGGCGGATACAGGAGTCCGTCGTGCAGGGCGATCATAAGAACGCTCTGGCAAAGCCATGCGGATGTTGCGATAATACCCGTACAGGATCTTCTGGGCTACGGCGGGGACACGAGGATGAATACGCCGGGGACGCCGACGGGCAACTGGGTCGTCAGATTCTCGAACGAGGACCTCGCGGGAATAGACAATGACTGGTACTATGAACTTGCGAGGCTTTACAGGAGACTTTAAGGTCAAAGGAGGCATCTATGGGAAGATATATACTCTCGATCGATCAGGGAACTACTTCGACTAAGGCTTTTCTTCTGGACAAGAAAGGAAATCTTCTTGCGTCCTCGGGAATGCCCATAACACAGCACTATCCGGAGCCGGGTTATGTGGAGCATGATCCGGATGAGATATATTTCTCGGTGCTCAGAGCCATGGCCGACGTGCTCATCAGGAATAATGCCGTCAAGGGTGACATCGATTCGGTCGCGATCACGAACCAGAGGGAGACGACGATCTGCTTTGACAGTGAGACCTTAAGGCCGCTTCATCCCGGGATATGCTGGCAGTGCAGAAGGACGGCCGATATCTGCAGGAGAAGGGAATATGAGGAAAAGATCAGGATGATCACGTTCAAGACGGGCTTAAAGCTCGATCCTTATTTTTCCGCAACAAAGATGCGATACATTTTCGAGAATGTGGAAGGTGCTTATGAGAAGGCAAAGGAAGGGACTGCCCTGTGCGGGACGGTCGATTCCTATCTCGTGTACCGGCTTACCGGCAAGAAGAACTATCTGACCGACTATTCGAATGCGTCGAGGACGATGCTGTTCAATATCAGGGATCTCAGGTATGATGAGGAGCTATTGGATCTTTTCGATGTGCCGGAGCAGTGCCTGGCAAGGCCGGTGCCGTCGGGATACGATTACGGCGAGATCGAGATATCGTCTGATCAGATACCGCTGACGGCGAGGGAGACCGAGGTGCTGGAGATCTTAAACGGCGTTCATATCACGGGCGTTGCGGGAGACCAGGCGGCGGCTCTGTTCGGGCAGACGTGCTTCGGGGAAGGCGATTCGAAGACGACCTTCGGAACGGGATGCTTTACGCTCATGAACATAGGAAGGGAGCCGCTGATCTCTAAGGGCGGACTTCTTACTTCCGTGGCATGCTCCATAGAGGACGATATTGACTATGCGCTCGAGGGAAGCGTTTTCCAGGGCGGATCGATCATATCGTGGCTCAAGGACGAGATGGGACTCATAAGAGAGCCGTCTGACTGCGACAGGATCTGCTCGTCGCTTAAGGATAACGGCGGAGTCTATATGGTGCCTGCTTTCACGGGACTTGGCGCGCCTTACTGGAACCCTGAGGTCAGAGGAGCCGTCTTAGGCTTGACACGGGGCACGGGTGGTGATTATATAGTTCGAGCCGGTGTGGAATCCATCGCTTATCAGGTGGCTGAGCTGATCCTTCTGATGCAGAAGGAGACCGGCATCAAGGGAGGCGAGATGAAGGTCGACGGCGGTGTCTGCGCCTGCGATTTTCTGATGCAGCTTCAGTCGAACATACTGGGCCTGGATGTATTAAGGGCCAGATCCGACGAGATGACGGCCATGGGAGCCGGTATGGTCGCGGGACTGTACAGCGGCTTTTATGAGTCGAAAAAGGAATTGAAGAGATTATATGTACCGTCGAAGGTCTATAACCCGAAGATGGAGAGAAGTCAGGCAGACAGTCTCCTTGAGGGATACAGATCTTCGGTTAGAACACTGATTGGTTGATCTGGAGGAATTATGCCGGCGTTACTGTTCAGTTTTTTGCAGATGACTGTGCTCATCATCCTGGGATTCGTTCTAAGGAAGACCAGGGTCATAGACGAACGCGTCCAGCAGGGACTGTCTAATATCCTTATCCATGCGGTCCTGCCGTTCAATCTCATATCGTCGAGCCAGTATGAATATTCAAGGGAGATGATCCTCGCTCTGATCGCGGTCGCGGGAGCTTCTCTTTGTTACTTTACTTTCTCGATAATCGGAATGAGGTTCTTCGTGAAGAACATCAAGATGGAGGATCAGGAAAGACGGGTCGTCATCATGACCTCGATATTCATGAATACGGGCTTTGTAGGATTTCCTCTGATGCAGGCGCTCTTCGGCGAGAAGGGCATGCTCCTGGCTTCCTGCTACAACATGGTATTCAACATCTTCATGTACACCTATGGCGAGCATAAGCTCTCGAGGAAGAAGGCCAATGCGCGTAATCTTCTCCTGAACCCGGTAACACTTGCGACCATCGCGGCGCTGATACTTTTCATCATCCCGTGGAGGATGCCGGGCCACGTTAAGGAGACCATCGATATCGTCGGCAACATGACGGTGCCGCTGGCGATGATAATCATCGGATCGACCTTGACCACCGTGGATATCAAAAAGCTCTTTACGGATAAGCTGTCTTATTTCTCGACGGCCTTAAGGCTCATCATATTCCCTGCGATAATGCTCGGTGCGGTCATCATCGTAAGGCACTACGTATATATCATGCCTGTAACGGCAACGACGATAGTCATCATGACCGCGCTTCCTTGCGGATCCATGAACGTTATCTTCAGCGAGAAGTTCAACTGTGCGCCTAAGCTTTGTGCAAGAAACTTCGCGCAGACGGTGGTCTTGATGATCTTAACGATCCCGGTATTCCTCGCGATCTGCACGCATCTTTTCGGAAATTAAGGTAAGGAGATCAAGGATGGAGATAAAAGACACGGACATCAAGAACCCGGGGCTCATAGAAGCCATGAAGCTCGTGAGGAATGAGAACACGGAAGAAAACATGCTCAAGGTCCTGACGGAGGCGGTGTCGGCGAAGTTCATCCTGCCGGTGGACGGAAAAGAAGAAGGCAAGATGAGGTTTCACGCCGTCCAGGGTGACGAGGGAAGGGTCTACCAGATCGTCTATGCCGATTCGAATACTTTCAACATGGCTTTCTTAAACAAAAAGCAGAACGGCATCGTGGCGGGATTCATGGATCTCGCGGATCTCGTGCTCTGTGAGGGCAGCAGGATCAACGGCTTTGTGGTAAATCCGGGATCGGAGGAAGTGCTCTTCAGGGAGGACATGCTGAAGGCGATAGTCGATGAGTTCAAAAAGGACGGCATCGTCAAGGAAGATACGAAGAAGAATGCGAGCATCAAGGTGGGAGATCCGGATAAGCTGCCGGAAGGAATGGGCAACGCGGCGATAGACTTCGGCGCGAAGAGGGAGGAGATCTTCAGGATCTTCATCCAGCTCATGCAGAGGGAAGGCAAGGACAAGCCCGAATGGCTCTTTATCGTGGATCACACGGGACGTAACGACGAGATCTTCAAGGAGCTCGGAAACGCCGTGGGGCCGCACCTTGACGGACTTGACATAGTAATGATCGATATGGGTGATCCGATAGCCGATAAGGTGATCGCAGGCAAGATCCCCGTATATGCAAAATGAGGGATCAGATGGTCTATCGGTTAGTATCAAACTCGGAAGAAGACACGAAGGAACTCGGCAGGAAGCTGGCGGGTATTCTTCCTTCGGGCTCGGTCATCGCCCTCGACGGCGACCTCGGCGCTGGGAAGACCGTGTTCACCAAGGGATTTTGCGAGGGAGCGGGAGTCACTTCCAGAGTAACGAGCCCGACCTTCACGATCGTAAACGAGTACATAGGGGGCATCTTCCCCGTCTACCATTTTGATACATACAGGCTCGAAGGTCCGGACGATTTCCTGGACTCCGGCCTCGACGATTATTTCTATCAGGACGGCATCTGCGTGATAGAATGGAGTTCCGTAATAGAGGAACTGCTACCGCCGAAGACCTTAAGGATATTCATAACGGGGACGGGCACCAGCAGGGACATTAAGATCCTTTTCGAAAAGGAAGGGTTCGGCGAAGAGATTACGGACAGGCTTTGTGACATGCTTACGAGGTGAAGATGAGACTTCTGGTTTTTGATACTTCCAATTCAACATGCTGCGCAGGCGTCTATGAGACAGGGGAGATAATAAAGGAACTCTCCTACAGGATCGTCATGGATAAAAAGACGCACTCGGAGACGCTCCTTCCGGCGATAGACGAAGTTTTGAAGGAAGCGGGACTTAAGATAGGCGATATCGACATCTACGGAGTAACCATAGGCCCGGGATCATTCACGGGAATAAGGATCGGAATATCGACGGTCAAGGGGTTATCCCTCGTCACGGGAAAGAAGGTATATCCCGTATCTTCAACGATGGCTCTCGCAAAGAGCGTCGACGTGATAGATAACGGCGAGAAGACTTATCTCCTGCCGTGCTTTGACGCGAGAAACAAAAGGGTCTTCGCATCTTTATATGATGAGGACATGAATGAGATCATCGAGGAAAACGCCTACGATTCAAATGACCTCAAAGACATGATCGATCTGCCACAGGGAAGCCGCCTGATAATCATGGGCAGCGGCACATCTGTCATGAAGGAAGCCTTGGGCGAGATAGATGGCGTCAGGATAGAAGACGCAGGCGGCGCCGTAATAACACCTTCGGGCATTGCAAAAAGCGCGGTGATAATGGGTGAGGATTCCGCAGTCGACGCGCTCGTTCTCGCACCTAAGTACTGCGCGAGATCCCAGGCTGAAAGATTCAGGAAAAAAGAAGAGATAGTGATATCGGAAACGATCGAAGAAGACGTCGATAAGATAACCGTTCTTGAGGCTGAAGGGATCAAGCATCCCTGGGGGAGAAACGAGATAAGGGATCTCGTGTTAAACGACTCCAAGATATCGCTCACGGCAAAGACCAAAGACGGCGAGATAACGGGGTATCTGGGGGCTTCTTTTATCCTTGACGAAGCGGAGATGGGTAACATCTGCGTATCGGGAAGATACAGGCGCGAAGGCATTGCAAGTAAGCTCATGGATGAACTTAAAAGAAGGCTCAGGGAAAAGGGCGTAAAGACGCTCTTTCTGGAGGTGTCCGATCAAAACCTTCCGGCCATCGGTTTATATGACAGACTCGGCTTTGAAACTTACGGCGTAAGACGGGATTATTACGGCGACGGCGAAGACGCACTTCTTAAAAAGATCGAGTTGTGAATTTTACCAAAAGAAATGAAAATCTTTTGGGTTTTCTGCATTAAAAAAGCGAAAAAATCCCTGCCGCCCTTTATATTGTTGACTTTGTTTTTTCGTGAAAATATACTTTACTTGCAATTAAGATTGCGAGAGTATAATTCGTTTTCTTAGGGAGGCGGCTATGGTACAAGAGACAGTAGTTTTTAAGTGTGAGGATGCGCTCCAGATGAAGGCTGTAGCTATGCTTATCCAGAAGGCTTCCAGCTTCAAGAGCACGATCTATCTGACCAGAGACGGCCGTCGCGCAAATGCCAAGAGTCTTCTCGGAGTCATGTCGCTCGGCATCGAGAACGGAGTCGGAATCGATATCAACGCTGACGGTGTGGATGCACAGGAAGCAGTAGACGAGCTCGTAAGCTATCTGAACAATCCCAAGGTTTCATGAACGGCTTTGACGCTCGGCTTGATCTAGTACCTCAAGAACCCGGAGTTTACCTGATGAAGGATGCTTCGGGTTGTGTTATATATGTAGGCAAGGCAAAAAAACTGAGAAACCGCCTGAGATCCTATTTCGGTGATCACGATATTCCCAATAACAAAGTAAGGGCGATGGTCTCGCACGTGGCCGACTTCGAATATGTCGTTGTCGGAACGGAGACTGAGGCGCTCCTTCTGGAGGCAAATCTCATCAAGAGATATCAGCCCCACTATAATATCCTCCTTCGTGACGACAAGGGTTATCCTTATGTCTGCATCACGATGGACGAAGCTTTCCCCAGGGTCATGAAGGTCTTCCGCCCCGACGAGGAGAAAAGGAAGAAGGGTGCTCTCTACTTCGGTCCCTACATGAACGGCGATCTCTTCGTCTTTCTGAAGGCGATAGACGCGATATTCCCGCTCAAAAAATGCGCCCGTAAACTCCCCCGCGACATCGGCAAGGAGCGCCCGTGCCTTAACTACCACATAGGTAAGTGCTTGGCTCCCTGTAACGGCGGCATCAATGCCGAAGAATACCTCGACATGATGAAGATGATCGTGGAATTCTTCGAGGGAAGATATGACGGCATAAGGGACATGATAAAAGACCAGATGCAGAAGGCATCCGACGCATATGACTTTGAGAAGGCAACCATATACAGGGACAGGCTCTTCGCTCTCGAAAACATAACGAAGAACCAGAAGATCTTCATGGAAATAAAGCGCGACGTTGACGCCATAGGAATCTTCTCCGACGCAGGCGAGAGCGCCATCCGTAAACTCGAGTTGCGCGACGGCAGGGTAGTCGGATCTTCGACCTACTTTGTTAAGAGCGAAGGATCAAGCGATAATGAGATAGTCTTAAACTTCCTGATGCAGTATTACGACAATGCGCCGTTTATCCCGGAGACAATAATCATCCCCGTGATGCCCGAAGGCGACACGGCGGTTTCTGATATCGAAGGATATCTTACGGGGCTTGCAGGTCACAAGGTCACGATCAAGGTTCCTGAGAGAGGCGAACTTCTGTCGCTTCTTAAGATGGCGAACCTTAATGCCCACGAGATGATGACAAGAAGGATCCTTAGAGGCGGCGGAGCAGGAAGCGATCCTGAGGCCGCGGTAAGGCTGATCGAGAAGGAATTCGGTATCACTGAAGGAAGCATAAAAAGGATCGAGTCCTTCGATATATCCAACCTCGGAAATGATGATATCTGCGCGGGCATGGTCGTTTTCGAGAACGGGAAGGCGGATAAGCAGTCCTACAGGCTCTTTAAGCTGAAGGAAGTTACGGAACAGGATGATTTCGCGTCGATGAGGGAAGTCCTGACCAGGAGATTTGCGCATAACAAGGAAGACGGGTTTACGTATCCTGAGCTGATCCTCGCGGACGGCGGCAAGGGCCAGGTGTCTGCGATAGGAAGCGTCTTAAGAGAGCTCGGGCTCGAAGATAAGATATATCTCGCGGGAATGTTCAAAAACAGGAAGCATAAGACTGCGGGACTGGTCTTTCCTGACGGCAGGGAGATATTCCTCGATAAGGACAACCTGACGGATGACGAGCTTGTGCTCCTGAGATTTCTGACTGCAGTGCAAAACGAGGTCCACAGATTCGCCATAACATATCAGCGGAAACTGTCCACCAAGCGTAATCTCAAATACCGGCTCGAGGATATAGCGGGGATAGGGCCTGCCAAAAGGAAGAAATTGCTCGCACATTTTGGTACAATCAAGAAGATCTCCGAAGCGACGAAGGAGGAACTTAAGGAGTGTCCTTCGATCACGGAGGAGAACGCCGACAGCATTTACGAGCATTTTCATAAGGAGCAGACCTGATGGCCGTTTACGGTATAGCCGATCTTCATCTTGCAAAAGACATCGATAAGCCTATGGACGTCTTCAGTTCATACTGGGATCACTACATGGAGAGGATCTCGGAGAACTGGAAGGCGAAGGTACGTCCGGAAGATACGGTCCTGATCCCGGGGGATGTGTCATGGGCGACTTATCTTGACGAGATAGACAAGGACTTCTCATATATTGAGGACCTCCCGGGCAAAAAGATCATCTCCAGGGGCAATCATGACTACTGGTGGACCACCATTAAGAAGATGGAGAAGTTCACGGCTGATCGCGGGTTTAATTCGATAACCTTCCTTCAGAACCACACCATGCAGGTGGAGGACATGATAGTGGGGGCGACCAGGGGCTGGCTCATTCCGGGTGACCGCGAGTTCACGGAAGGCGATATCAAGATCTATGAGCGCGAGATAATAAGGCTCGGACTGTGCATCAAGGATATGGAGGAAAAAGACCCGGGGCATAAGATGAAGAGGGTCATCATGATCCATTATCCGCCGATATCTCCCACAAACGGCAATAACGGATTTACCGCTAAACTCCTCGAGGGCGAGGTCGATCTGTGCCTTTACGGACATCTTCACGGCAAGGGTCATAAGGTCGCGAGGGAAGGCGTGGTGAATGGGACTTTGTACCGCTGCATCTCGTCGGATTTTCTGGGATTTGATCCGCTCCTTATATCCGATTTAACGGACAGGTGAAAAAAGTTTGACGTCAAAAGTCCTGCGGCGCAGGCGTTTTCGAGCGCTCGAAAAAAGAATTTATTGCGTATGATATAAGCATATATTATAATATTACAGTCGAGTCTGCCCGGGCGGAGATAATCTCTGCGAGCAGGCTTTTCTATCCTGTTTTCTGAGGTTTCATATGGCATACAGTATGACCGGCTTCGGCCGTGCGGAAAAGATATTCTCGACCAGACGTTATACGGTCGAGATAAAGTCGGTGAACAGCCGTTTTTGTGATATCAACATAAGACTTCCGAGACTTTTTAACTTCGCTGAGAGCGGACTTAGGAAGCAGATCTCGGATACACTGGGACGGGGCAAGATCGATTGCTACGTCACTTACGAGGACCAGGAGAGCGCATCCACGGAAGTATCCGTCAATGCGGGACTTGCCAAGGCCTATTCCGATGCGATCATCAAGCTTTCCGAAGTTACGGGAAGGCAGGATGATCTTACCGCAACAAGACTGTCATCCTATCAGGATGTCCTGATCATAAGACAGGCGGCAGTCGATGAGGATACGCTCCTGTCTGAAATAACCGAAGTCATGGGACTGGCGTTAGACGGAATGCTCCATATGAGGAAGACCGAAGGCGAAGTACTGAAGAACGATCTTCTCGAGAAGGTCGATCTCTTAGGTAAGATCCGTGACGAGATCAGCACGAGAGCTCCTCTGGTAATCGAAGACTATAAGACCAGACTGTCAGACAGGATCGATGAGATCCTCGATTCAGAGAAGAGAGCATTCTATGATGATGCGAGACTTGCTGCAGAAGTTGCCGTCTTCGCTGACAAAGCTGCGATAGACGAGGAACTGGCAAGGCTTACTAGTCACTTCTCACAGGCAAAGACGATACTTGCTTCCGAAGGCGGAGTAGGAAAGAAGATGGATTTCCTCATCCAGGAGATCAACAGGGAAGTCAATACGATAGGATCCAAGGCCAACGATCTCGAGATAACGAACCGCGTGCTCCTCATGAAGAATGAGATCGAGAAGATCAGGGAACAGATCCAGAATCTTGTATAAGGAGCCGGTATGAAAGAGACAGGAAGATTCATCGATATCGGGTTCGGAAATCTGGTCGCATCAGGAAGGATCCTGTGCGTCGCAGGCGCAGACTCTTCTCCGATAAGGAGGATGGTCCAGGAAGCAAGAGACAGGAGCATGCTTATTGACGGATGCGCAGGCAAGAAGTGCCGCTCGGTAATAATCACCGACAGTGATCACGTAATACTCAGTTCTATCGATACGGCAGCACTTAAGGAATTACTGGAAGGTGACGGCAAATGACGGAAAAGGGACTTATGATATCGGTGTCGGGCCCGTCGGGCGTCGGCAAGGGAACGATAATTGAAGAGATCAGACGGCTCCTGCCGGAAGTCAAGCATTCGATCTCGGTCACGACAAGACCTCCGAGAGGAGAAGAACAGGACGGCATCGAATATTACTTCAGGACGAAGGATGAGTTTGAAAGGCTCGTAAAGGAAGGCGAGATCATAGAGTACGACATGTATGTCGATAACTATTACGGAACGCCTGCTACACCTCTTATCGAGAAGAGCAACAACGGGTTTGATGTCCTTCTGGATATAACGATAGCAGGAAGCCTCGCACTTAAAAGGAAGTTCCCGCAGGCAGTAACGATATTCATCCTGCCGCCGTCATTCGAGAAACTGGAGGAACGATTGAAGGGAAGAGGGACCGAGTCGGAGGATCTTATCTCCAAGAGGCTCGAGAAAGCTAGAGAAGAAGTCTTAAGTGCAGAGAGATTCGATTATGTAGTCGTAAATGACGATCTTCAAACTGCAGTGGACAATATAATGGCGATCATGAAGGCCGAGAAGTGCAGATATGACCGCCTGAGCGGAATAGAGCATCAGCTCTGAAGCTCAAACCTGAATTAGTTTATAAAAACAAAAATCATACGAAGAAAGAAGAGGTATTGAAAGATGTTAGTTGATCCATCGATCGAGAAGATTTTGCCAAAGGCAGACTGCGCATACGAACTCGTAGTTCTCGTCAGCAAGCGTGCACGTCAGCTCGTTGAAGGCGGACAGCCGATGATCCCGGACAGGGCTGCGAACATGGTATCGCTCGCCTGCAAGGAGATCGCACAGGACAAGGTAGTCTGCATCAAGGGCGACAAGTCCAAGGAGATCAAGGTTCCGAAGACGAAGGCTGCAAGAGATGCCGAGAAGGCTGCACAGCTCGCCAAGGAAGAAGCAGAGAGACAGCGTGAGCTCGAGCGTGCCATCCAGTATGAGTCAACGTCCGAGATCAGGGAGGACAATTCTTCCGAGGATGCCACAGGTCTCGACATGATCGAAGTAGTAGAGAGCTTCGACGAAGTGCCTGACGTAACGGACGGCGATGAGGAACTCTCTGATGAAGAGTTTTCCGAAGAGGAAGCATGATCAATCGAGGAACCGAGGAATAAAGTAATATGCCAGAGAAAAAATCAATGGAAAAGATCGTAGCTCTTGCCAAGACAAGAGGTTTTGTATATCCGGGTTCGGATATCTACGGCGGTCTTGCCAATTCATGGGACTACGGTCCTTTGGGCGTACAGCTCAAGAATAACGTAAAAGCAGCATGGTGGAAGAAGTTCGTCCAGGAGAGCCCTTATAACGTAGGTCTCGATGCTGCGATCATCATGAATCCGAGGACTTGGGTAGCTTCAGGCCACGTCGGAGGATTTTCCGATCCTCTCATCGACTGCAAGCAGTGCAAATCAAGACAGCGTGCAGATAACCTCGTAGAGGACTGGAACAAGGAAAACGGAATCGAGGGCGTATCCGTAGAGGGTATGAGCCCCGAGGAAATGGTCGCATATATAAGGGAGAAGAACATCCCTTGTCCTGTATGCGGCGGTCATAACTTCACAGACATCCGTAAGTTCAATCTCATGTTCAAGACATTCATCGGTGTAACGGAAGATTCCACCAATGAAGTATATTTGAGACCTGAGACTGCACAGGGTATCTTCGTTAACTTTGGTAACGTTCAGCGTTCCGCCAGAAAGAAGATCCCGTTCGGTATCTGCCAGATCGGTAAGTCATTCAGAAACGAGATCACACCGGGTAACTTTATCTTCCGTACACGTGAGTTCGAGCAGATGGAACTCGAGTTCTTCTGCGAGCCGGGTACAGACCTCGAGTGGTTCGACTACTGGAAGACATTCTGTCATGACTGGCTCATCAACCTCGGTATCAAGGAAGAGGAGCTCCGTACGAGAGATCATGCGAAGGAAGAGCTTGCTTTCTACTCGAGAGCAACGACGGACTTCGAGTTCGCATTCCCGTTCACAGACTGGGGTGAGCTCTGGGGTATTGCAGACCGTACGGATTATGACTTGAAGCAGCACATGGAATTCTCCAAGCAGGATCTTCAGTATTTTGACCCTAACAAGAACGAGAAGTACATCCCTTACGTCATTGAGCCGTCACTCGGTGCTGACCGTGTAACGCTCGCATTCCTTTGCTCCGCATATGACGAGGAAAAGATCGTAGACGGTGACAAGGAAGACGTCCGTACTGTACTTCATTTCCATCCGGCATTAGCTCCGATCAAGATCGGTATCCTTCCTCTGTCAGCTAAGCTGTCCGAGAACTGCGAGCCTATCTTCGAGAAGCTGTCCAAGAAGTACATGGTCGAGTTCGATGACAGACAGTCAATAGGTAAGAGATACCGCCGTCAGGACGAGATCGGTACTCCTTACTGCGTAGTCTTCGACTTCGATTCACTGGAGGACGGCTGCGTTACGATCCGTGAGCGTGATTCCATGAAGAACGTGGAATATGAGCCGGGCAACATCAGATTCCCGATCGACAAGCTCGAGGAATTCTTCGAAGGCAAATTCGATTTCTGATCTTTCAGTTAAGAAAAGATCAGCCTGAAACAAGTATACAAATAAAAAAATATAAAACGAAAGGCAGGGACAAACAACTATGACAAAGTATGTTTACCTATTCACAGAAGGAAACGGAAAAATGCGTGAACT